>Ga0308158_10000078_pt1 | contig 249290 bp, 226 predicted proteins | sample PhyBR2_FD_201038 | JGI IMG/M metagenome (GOLD analysis project Ga0308158, IMG submission 201038) | Phyllosphere microbial communities from UC Gill Tract Community Farm, Albany, California, United States - DLSLB.R2 | ecosystem: Host-associated > Plants > Phyllosphere > Unclassified | place...
CCCCGACCCAGACCGTCGTGGAACGCTACATCCAGCTGCGCGGCTGCGAGTACGTCGACGAGATCGTGCCGTACTCGACCGAGCAGGACCTGGAGGACATCCTCCGCTCGTTCAAGCTCGACGTCCGGATCGTCGGCGACGAGTACGAGGACCGCGACTTCACCGGCCGTTCGTACTGCGAAGAAGCAGGCATCGAGCTGTACTTCAACAGCCGCGACCACCGCTTCTCCAGCTCCGGCCTGCGCAAGATCGTCGCCGCCAAAGAAGCCGAACGCACCGCCAACAGCTGAACGCCGCGCTCCTCCTCAGGGGTTGAGCCGGGCGGCGGCGACGCGTGCCTCGAGCATCGGCAGCGTTCGCGAGGACGCAGGACGGATGCCGAGCGACGTCGCCAGCTCGAGGGCCAGGCACGCGTGCCCGGCGGCGTTCGGGTGGAACGGGTCGCCCATCAGTCCCCACGGAACACCGCCGTTGCCGAGCGCCGTGAAGCGTGCGTGCTGGTCGACGAGGAGCACATCGTCGGCCGCAGCGACCCGGCGCACGGCATCGACGAACTCGAGGATGCGCTCGCGGCCGGGTGCATTGGGCACGTCGATCGACGGCGGCGTCTGCAGGACGACGATCGCGCCGAGGGCGCGGACGCGCGCGACGAACTCCCGCAGCGATGCCGAGAAGGCGGCCGGTTCGATGGTCGTGCGATCCGGCCCGGTCGAGAGATCGTTCGTGCCGATCATGAGCGTCACGACGTCGGGACGCCACGACGAGACCCGGCGATCGAAGTCGCCGAGGATGTCGGTCAGCCGGTGCCCGCTGATCGCCGAGTTGATCACGACGTCGCGCGTACGGGCGAGCTCCCCGCGGACCAGCTCGTGCAGGTGCTCGGGGTAGCTGCGCTCGCCCTGCGTGTGCACGAGTCCGTGCGTGATCGAGTCGCCGGTGATCACCCAGGTGAGAGGTGCGGCGCCACCGAGAGCCTCGGCGAGACGCCGGAGATCGGATGCTGCGGAAGGGGTGGCGTCGGATGCGAGAGGTTCGGCGTTCGGCACGGCAAAGAGCCTAGCGCCCCCGTTCACGCTGACAGCCGGCGCACTACTGTGGAGATCGTGAGTCCTGAGTCCGACAGACCGTAGATCGCGGGTGAGCGCAGCCGATGCGCTCCCCGCATCCTCTGTCGACCCCTCACGCTCGCCGTCCGCCCACTGCGCGGTGTCGACGGCGCCATTCCGTCTGGATGCCTCATGCCCTTCCTCATCCCTGTCCTCGCTCTGGCGATCTTCGCCCAGGGCACCAGCGAGTTCATGCTCGCCGGACTTCTTCTCCCTCTCTCCTCCGACCTCGGCGTCGAACCCGCTCAGGCGGGGCTGCTGACCTCGGCGTTCGCCGTCGGCATGGTCGTCGGTGCCCCCGCAGTTGCCGTGTTCGGTGCTCGATGGCGACCGCGCCGTACGCTCGTGCTGCTCCTGCTGGCGTTCATCGTCGCGCACGCCGTCGCCGCCGTCTCCACGTCGTTCTGGGTGCTGCTGGCCACCCGCGTGGTCGCGGCGCTGGCGAATGCCGGGTTCCTCGCGATCGCGCTGTCGACCGTGCGGGGCATCGTGTCCCCTGTGCAGACCACCCGCGCAGTCGCGACGCTGCTCGCGGGCACGACCCTCGCCACGATCGTCGGCGTGCCGGCAGGCGCGCTGCTCGCCAGCCTCCTCGGCTGGCGCTCGACCTTCTGGGGTGTCGTCCTGTTGTGCATTCCTGCGGTCGTGGGGCTCCTTCTCGACCGGACTCTGGGGCGCGTAGCGCCCGCACCGCGCGTGAGGGTGCGCACCGAGCTGGCCGAGCTGCGTCGCCGGGTGGTGCTGGTGCCCGTCATCCTCGCGGTGCTCGTCAACGCCGGGACCTTCGGCGTGTTCACCTTCCTGGGCGTCATCGGCACAGAAGGCGGAGTGGCCGAGTCGTGGGTTCCCGCTCTCCTCGCCGCGTTCGGCGTCGGGGCCTTCGTCGGAGTGAGTGCAACGGCCCGTTGGGCGGCTCACCGCGAACGCACATGGGTCGCTGCGGGCGCACTCAGCTCGACGGCTCTCTGGCTGCTTCTCGCGTTCGGCGCGGAGTCGGCGTCCGTCGTGTTCGCGGGGGCATCCCTCGGAGGGATGCTGTCGTTCGCCGTCGGCTCGGCATTGATCTCGCGAATCGTGCGAGAGGCGACCGGGGCGCCGGTGCTCGGTGGAGCCTACGCGACCGTCGCGCTCAACCTCGGGGCGATCGCAGGGCCGGTGTCCGCCGCTTTTGCGTACTCCTTCACAGGCGTTCAGGGAATCGTGCTCACCGCAGCCGTGCTCACCGCCGCGGCGGCATCCCTCGCTGTGCTCCTGAAGACGTCACCGTGACCTGACCGCCTTCTCCTTCAACCCGCCGCTGCACCAGCGCACGGCATCCCGCCGAGTGCACGGGTTCCTCACGTCGAGATCCCGTGCACTCGGCGAGAGCACGGGATCTCGACGCGCTCCCCGGCCGCTCAGAGCCACTTCTTGTACTTGAACACCCCGTACAGCGCGACGGCGAAGCCCGCCATCGCGCCGATCGCGAGCGGGTAGCCGTATGTCCAGTGCAGCTCGGGCATGGCGTCGAAGTTCATGCCGTACACGGTGCCCACGAGCGTCGGGGCGAAGATGATCGCCGCCCACGACGAGATCTTCTTGATCTCGTCGTTCTGCGCCAGGCTCGCGTCGGACTGGCGACGCGACACCAGGGCCGAGTGCACCGTGAGCGCGTTGTCGAGGATCGCGCGGAACGAGTCCACCCGCTCGTTCACGCGGATGACGTGGTCGAGCACGTCGCGCAGCGACCGCTGCAGCTCCTCGTCGATGCGGTACTTGTCCGACCCGCGGCGCAGCCATTCCAGCATCCCGGCGAGAGGATGCACCGCCCGCTGGAAGTTGATGACCTCTCGCGAGAGCTGGTAGATGCGGCGGGAGAGGGCGTCGTCGTCGCTGTCGCCGAACAGCTCGTCCTCGATCTCGTCGATGTCGTTCAGGAGTCCGGCGACGATCGGCTCGTAGCCGTCGACGACCTCGTCGAGGATCGCGTAGAGCACGGCCTCCGGTCCCATCGCGAGCAGCTCGGGGTTGGCCTCCATGCGCTGTCGCACCGCGACGAGGTTGGGCGACTCCGCGTGCCGGATCGTGACGACGAAGTCGGGTCCGATGAACAGGTGCAGCTCGCCGAACTCGATCGACTCCTGCTCGTCGCGGTATCGGGCGGGGCGCAGCACGGCGAAGAGCGTGTCGCCGTAGCGCTCGACCTTCGAGCGCTGGTGCCCCGACAGCGCGTCTTCCACCGCGAGCGGATGCAGGTCGAATTCGCGGGCGACGGAGTGCACCTCCTGCGGGCTCGGCCGGTACAGGCCGATCCACGCGATGCCGTCGACCGCGTCGAGGATGCGGTAGGTCTCGTCCAGGTTCTTCGGGGTCTCCACGCGACGTCCGTGGACGTACACGCCGTTGTCGATGAGCGCCATGATTCGGCTCCGTTCCTGCAGGCGCGTCCCGGGATCGCCGGTTCGCGCATCTCGTCAAAGGGGCGGATGACGCCGCCGACGGCTGCAGATCATGACGTGCGGACGCGGAGCGGATGCTCAACGCGCGAGCGCAGGGAGTCGCGACGCAGCGAGGGCGGCGCCGTAACTATCGTCGGACATCGCCATCACCGCCTTTCGGACTCCCGGGGGCCTTTGGCCCGAGGCGACAGCTTACTCCTGCGAACCGGGCGACGGGTGACAGGATGCCGGGAGGCCCCGACCCAAGGAGAACCATGACGACCTCGCCCATCAAGAAGGCGTACGACGCCCTGCACGCGCGTCCACTCGGAAAGCGGATCTTCAGCGCGATCGTGAGCCTCAAGGCTCCGTACTTCCGGACCATCCGTCCGGCGATCGTCTCGCTGGAGCCGGGGCGAGGCGTGGCGCGGATGCGCGACCGCTGGGGAGTGCACAACCACATCGGCACCGTGCACGCCATCGCGTGCTGCAACCTCGCCGAGCTCGTCGCCGGCACCACGATCGACTACTCGCTCCCCGAGTCGCACCGGTGGATCCCGAAGGGGATGAACGTCGCCTACCTGAAGAAGGCGAAGGGCGTGCTGACCGCAGTCGGGACGATCGACGGACTCGACACCCTCGCCCTCGGAGAGGCACGCGACATGATCGTCTCGGTCGACGTCACCGACTCGCACGGCACGGTGGTCGTGCACGCCGACATCACGATGTGGGTGACTCCCCGGGGCTGACCGATTCGAGGCCCGGGCGCCGCGGGGAGTCCGGCGCGCATCCAGCGACCTCGGAGGAGTTCGCGACACACCATGTGATACACATGTATCAGTGTGCGTTCATGGGAGGGTGCTCCGCCCTGCGCGATCAGGTCGGAGCGTTCGCGCGCAGGAGGTCCTCGGCGGTACGGGCGACGCGCTGGGGAAGCCGGTCCAACTCGTCGAGGGCCTCCGACATCATCCGCAGCCCGGTGAACGCGCCGATAAGGCGCCAGCCGAGATCGTCGACGTCGACCGCCGGATCTATGTCGCCGTCCGCAATGGCTTCGCGCAGCAGTGTGGTTATGGGTGCGATCCACCCCTCATAGAGCACAGGAAGCTCGGCCGGCACGAGATGCCGTTCCAGCATGAGGCGGCTGGATGCGCGGGAGAACACATCGGCGACGTACTGATCCGCCGCGTACTCGGCGACGCGGTACAGCATCCGCAGGCCACCCGTGAGCGGCGTGTCGGGCTCGAGGAAGCGGCCGTTGCGGAACGGGTGCCAGGCGATCTCCGCCGCCAGCTCGGGCTTGGACGAGATGTAATGCTGCAGCGCGTTGCGGTGCATGCCCACGCGCGCCCCGATGGAACCGAAGGTCGTCGCGGCGTAGCCCTTCTCCGCGAACTCCTCGGCTGCCGCCCGCAGGATCGTCTCTCGTCTGTTCATCCCGTTCAGGCTACGTCGTAGAGCGGGCCGGCGGACAGGAGTTTTCGGAGCGGTCTGCGGCGGCTGAGCGCGTCGGACGAGCGCATCGGATCGGCCGGGAGAACCGCCGCGCAGCGGCAGAGTTCGTCGCGGCGTCAGTCGACCCGGGTCGGAGCCGCCGCCGGTCAGTCGCGGTGGTCTTCTCGGCGGATCGGCATCGGGGCGGGCTCGGCGGGATGACCGGCGGCGGGCGCCGTGGCATCCGGTGCCGCCGAGATCTCACGAGCGACCTGCTTCTCGAGCACGTCGACGGCCTCGTCGCTCAGCAGGATCAGCCCTTCGAGTTCGTCGCGGACGCGCTTGTAGGCGACGTTGCGCTCTGCCTGGGTGGCGGATTCGTCGACGGCGACCTTGAGGAGCTGCTGCGCGCGGTCGAGGCGCTTGCGCTCGGCCTCCGTGAAGGTCGAGTCGCGCAGGCGACGGGCGTCCTTCTCGGCGATCTCGAATGCGACCGCGTAGGCGCCGACCGCATCGAGGTACTCGGAGACCTGCTTCTCGGTGACGTTCGCGTCGGCAGAGGCGGGGCGCAGAGCATCCGCCGTCTTCTTCGCCCGCAGGAATGCGGCGACGAGCGGCTGCCTGCCATCGCTCATCGCCGGGAAGGCGATCAGCTTGGAGACGTCGAGCTCGTAGTCGAGCCATCGCGCCGTGATCTGGTCGTGCTCTGCGAAGAGGCGGGCCAGCAGGTCATTCGGAGCGACGGATGCCGTGGTGTCGATGATCGTGGGCCCCTGGCGTCGCGGCAGGCCGCGCGCTTCGAGCTCGGCCGACTTGAGCTCGGCCTTGAGGCGCAGCGTCTCCAGGCGTCGCTCGTGCCGTCGGCGAGCCGCCCACTCCCACCGCTTGGCCGCTGCGCCTGCCACGCCCATGAGCGGGAAGATGAGCCACCAGTAGCTCCACCAATGATCCATGATGCTTCAGCCTACTTCTCGCTCGGATCGCGGTGCAGATCTGTTCCGGTATCGATTGGTGCCGCTTCTGCCCTAGGTGGGCGGCACGAATCGCGACCGGAAGGCGGGTAGCGGGCGGCGATGCGGCATGAACTGCGACCGGAGCGAACTCGGCGGGACCTCGCGCGGATCACCAGTCGTGCACGGTCCCGTCTGCCAGGCGGTTGTAGGGCAGGTAAGCCTGTTCGTAGGGGTACCTGCCGGCCTCGTCGACGTCGAGCTCGATGCCCAGACCCGGCTTGTCCCCGGGGTGCAGCAGGCCGCCCTGCCACGTGAAGCTCTGCTGGAAGACCTCGTTCGTGCGGCTGCCGTGCTGCATGTACTCCTGGATGCCGAAGTTGTGGATGCTGAGCCCCAGGTGCATGGCCGCCGCCATGCCCACCGGTGAGATGTCGGTCGGGCCGTGCATGCCCGACTTGATCTGGTACATCGCGGCGTAGTCGAGCGTCTTCTTCAGCGCGCTGATGCCGCCCATGTGGGTGACCGCGCCGCGGACGTAGTCGATGAGCTGATCGCGGATGATGTCCTTGAAATCCCAGACCGTGTTGAAGATCTCGCCGATCGCGAGCGGGGTCGTGGTGTGCTGGCGCACGAGACGCAGCGCCTCCTGGTTCTCCGCCGGAGTGCAGTCCTCGAGCCAGAACAGGTCGTAGGGCTCGAGGTCCTTGCCGAGTCGCGCCGCCTGGATCGGCGCCATCCGGTGGTGCCCGTCGTGCAGCAGCGGGACGTCGGGGCCGAACTCGTTCCGCACCGCCTCGAACACGCCGGGCAGGTGGGTGAGGTATGCGCGGGTGTCCCAGTCCTCCTCCACTGGCCGCGCTCCGCGGCGTGCCGGCTCGTGGTCGTAGCGGGCCTCGCCCCCTCCCGTGAACGACGACTGCGAGGCGATGCCGTAGATCGCCTTCAGCCCCGGAACGCCCGTCTGGATGCGGATCGCCCGGTAGCCCTGCTCGAGGTGTGAGCGCACCGAGTCGAACAGCTGGGGGAGGTCGACGCCGGATGCGTGGCCGTACGCGAGCAGGCCGGTGCGGGATGCGCCGCCGAGCAGCTGATAGACCGGCATCCCCGCCTTCTTGCCCTTGATGTCCCACAGCGCCATGTCGACCGCGGCGATCGCCGCCATGGTCACGGGTCCTCGGCGCCAGTAGGCGCTGCGGTAGAGGAACTGCCAGGTGTCCTCGATGCGATCCTCGTCTGCGCCGATCAGGAGCGGCACCACGTGCTCGGCGAGGTAGGCGACGACCGAGAGCTCGCGCCCGTTCAGCGTCGCATCTCCGAGCCCCGTGATGCCGTCGGCCGTCGTCAGCTTCAATGTCACGAAGTTGCGGTCGGGGCTGGTGACGATGACTTCGGCCTTGTCGATGGGCATCGGAACTCCTCGTTGAGAACTGGTATGGCATTCTGATCCAATCACTGCCATACCAGTCGCGTCAAGCTATCGTGACGGGTATGTCCGAGACATCGCCCCGACCGTCCGCCCGTGCGGTCGCGTACGGCCGCATCCGCGATGACATCATCGGCGGACGCTTCGCCCCCGGCGCACTGCTCTCCGAGAATGAACTCGCGGCCGCGCTCGGCATCAGCCGCCAACCGGTGCGAGAGGCACTGCTGCTGATCGCGCAGGAGGGCTTGGTCGAGGTGCGGCCGCAGAGCGGAACCTACGTCACGCACATCGATCCCGATCGCGTGCGGGAAGCGCAGTTCATCCGCGAGGCGATCGAACTGGCATCGCTCGCGGCCTGTGCGGCTCCGGAGGAAGAGGACGAGCGGATGCTGCGCGATGTCATCGCGCGGCAGCGCACGGCATCCGATCGTGACGCCTTCTACCCGCTTGACGAGGAATTCCACCGCGCCCTGCTGGGTCTTGCGGGGCATGCGAACGCCTGGGCCGCGGTGAGCGCGGCGAAGGGGCATCTCGACCGGGCCCGCTACGTCGGCATGAGTGCGACGCGCGGCGTGCAGGACTACGTCGACGACCATGAACGCGTCGTCGATGCGCTCGCCGCAGGTGACATGGATGCCGCGGCCGACGCTCTGCGCGAGCACCTGCGGTTCGTGTTCGCCGATCTCGAGGCCGTGCGGGAAGAGCGTCCGGAGCTGTTCCAGGGTGCTCCCGTCGCGCGCACCGGGCGGCCATCGCGGCGCTGACGCCCGCGACGGCAGGGGCGGCGCGCATCGGTCGTTGAGCGAGGAGCGCCAGCGACGAGACGAAAGACGGTGAGCTCCAGAGCAGTGCTCGCGAAGCTCCGTCTCTGCGTTTCGTCTCTGCGTTTCGTCTCTGCGTTTCGTCTCTGCGTTTCGTCTCGCTTCGCTCGCTCAACGACCGGCGCTCGGCCGACGACCGGCGGCTCGGCCGACGACCTTCACTCGCTCAACGGCCAACGCTCGGCCAGCGACGGAGAAGTCTCCTCTTGTGCGAAAAACCTTAGCCGTCTAGGTTTTCCTCGACGAGGGTGTCGCCGGACGTGTGCTCGACGAGGAGCGATGCAGGCACCCTCCCAGCCAAAGGAGGCAGTTATGACTTCAGTCAGCGGCGCGGCCGCGGGCGCTCCGTCAGGCATGACGACGGCGAATCGCACAGTCGGCTCGCATGAGCATCACTGGTTCCAGGAACCGACGGAACCTGCGAAGAAGAGCTACGTCGCGTGGCTGCTGATCTCGCAGTTCGTCTTCTTCATCGCGCTGCTCGGGCCGGCGATCGTCGGCATCGGCATGAAGATCCAGGCGCTGCAGGCATCCGGCGCGATCCCCGAGGGGGCTGCGGAGTTCAACTCCGCCTCAGCCATTCTCGGCGGCGTCGGCGCGTTCTTCGCCACCGTCGCGAACGTGGTGTTCGGACGCGTGTCGGACCGCACCACGTGGAAGGCGGGCCGACGTCGGGTCTGGATCGTGCTCGGTGTCGTCGTGATGACGATCGCGTTCGTGATCATGGCGCTCGCTCCGAACCTCGCACTGGCGACGGTCGGCTGGGCGCTCGCGCAGACCGGCGCCAACATGGCCTTCGCTCCGTTCGTCGCGACGATCGCCGATCAGGTGCCCAAGATCCAGCGCGGATCGATCACAGCCGGTCTCGGCATCGCCCAGCAGGTCGGCGTGGTCATGGGAATCTACATCGCCAGCTGGTTCGCCTTCAGCCTGCTGATCGTGTTCGTCGGCCCGGCGGTCCTCGCGATCGTGGCGATGCTGATCTTCGCCAGGGTGCTTCCCGACAAGGTGCTGCCCGTCAAGCCTGAACGCATGAGCTTCGCAGAGACGGTCCAGACGTTCTGGGTGAGTCCCATCCGATACCCGGACTATGCGCTCGCGTGGTGGTCGCGATTCCTGATCACGTTCGCCGCGTTCGGCTTCTCGACATTCCGCTTCGCGTACATGCAGTACCACCTCGAGGTGCCGCCTGAGGAGATCCCCGGCCTGATCGCAAACACCACGCTGGTGTACACGGGAGCCCTGGTGCTCACCGCGTGGATCTCCGGAAGGATCTCCGACAGGATCGGCCGGCGGAAGATCTTCGTCTGGTCCTCGACCGCCGTGACAGCCGTCGGCACCTTCGCTCTGATCTTCATCACCGACGTGCCGCAGTACTACGTGCTCGAGCTGGTCCTCGGACTCGCCTACGGCATCTATGTCGGTGTCGACTACGCCCTGGTCATGGACGTGCTGCCGAACCCCGACGACTCGGGCAAAGACCTCGGGGTGTTCAACATCGCGAACGCCCTGCCGCAGACGTTCGCGCCGATGATCGGCGGGATCGTGCTGCTCGCGACCGGCGGCGCGACGGGAGCTGACTACACGACATGGTTCACGCTCTGCGCCATCGCGTGTCTGGTCGGCGCGCTGGTCATCTTCCCGATCAAGAAGGTGAAGTGAGCACCTGACACAGACCGGGCGGCCGGATCCTCGGGGGACTCCGGCCGCCCCACCACCGGCATCCGTCTCGAGGGAGCGTTCTCACCACGAATTGGTATATCTCCTAGACTTATGCCGATGACTCGTCGGGGGCAGTACGCGAAGGGCGCCGCGAAGCGGGAGGAGATCCTCTCGGTGGCGCTCGACGTCGTGGCCGAATTCGGATGCCGCAGCGCATCGAACCGCGAGATCGCTCGCCGCGTCGGGCTCACCCAGCCGGGGCTCATGCACTACTTCGGTTCGCGCGAAGAGCTCTACATGGCCGTGCTCAAGGCCCGAGACGCCCGCGACGTCGCAGAGCACTGGGTCGGCAAGCCGAACTTCGAGGGCTTCCTCGACGTGATCGAGCACAACACGCGCGTGCCCGGTCTCGTGCAGCTGTACGTCGAGTTCTCGGCGGAGGCGAGCATCGGGAAGCATCCGGCCCACGAGTACTTCGTCGAACGCTACGCGTGGGCGCGTGACCTCTCGGTGCAGTCGATCAGGACCGCGCAGGAGAGCGGCGAGTTCGGCCCGAACATCGACGCCGAGGTCATCGCAGACATCATCGTGGCGACCGCCGACGGTCTGCAGCAGCAGTGGCTGCTCGACCGCTCGATCGACATGGTCGCACGCCTGCGCGCCGTGTGGAACGGCGTCGCCGCGCTCTCGCATCTCGGCTCGGTCGATGGCGGCCCCTCCGACGGCTGACCTGCCGTCGGGCCCCGCCCGAGTCTGTCACCAGCAATAGAGGGAGCCCTGATGGAGGATCGGCGCAGCGAGCGAACACTGCCTGGCGACTACCTCGTGGGAATTCACCTTCTCATCTCGGTTGCTTCCGCGATCGTCATCTGGGCGAGGATCCTCGAGATCGCCGGATGCGCAGAAAACGAGTGCGACTATCCACTGGTCGGATCATCGACCCGGACATTCTGGTGGATGGACTTCCTGGTCTTCATCGTCGCCTTCGGGTTGTACATGTTCCTCAGAACTCGAATTCGATGGTCCTGGATCATCCCGGCCAGCGGCGGTGTCCTCGCCCTGATCGGATTCCTCATCGCCAACATCGTGCTGAGTGGTGCACTGAGTTGACCTTCACCACGTCGGTCTCGATCGGCGTCGCCCGCTGACCGTCAGCAAGGCGTGCAGATGCACCTGTCATCAGGGCGTCGAACCGCGACCCGGTTCGGGACGCCCGCAAGGTGGCGGGATGTCGGCGTCGTGGTGGCGGGCCGAGGTCCTGGGCCCGCGTTGAGGGATTCAGCCTCGCGTGTCAGGATGAGCGCATCCGGCTTCAGAGAAGCCGTCCGTGGTGTGAGGGAGCGAACATGCAGCTGGCGATGGTGGGACTCGGACGGATGGGCGCGAACATCGTGCGGCGCCTCATGCGGGACGGGCACGAATGCGTGGTCTACGACGTGAATCCGGAGGCCGTCGCGACGCTCGTCGCCGAGGGTGCGACCGGTGCGGACAGCTACGCCGATCTCGCGGCCAAGCTGCAGACGCCGCGCGTCGTGTGGCTCATGGTGCCGGCATCCATCACCGGTCAGGTCGCCGACGAGGTCGCTGCCGTGCTCGACCGCGGCGACATCATCATCGACGGCGGCAACTCGAACTACCGCGACGACGTGCGCCGCGCCGCAGCGCTGCGCGAGCGCGGCATCGAGTTCGTCGACGTCGGCACCAGCGGCGGAGTGTTCGGCCTCGACCGCGGCTACTGCCTGATGGTCGGTGGATCGGATGCCGCGGTGCAGCACCTCGAGCCGATCCTGCGCACGATCGCCCCCGGAGTGGGCGAGATCGAGCGCACTCCCGGCCGTGACGGCGAGCTCGCCCCCGAAGAGCAGGGTTACCTGCACTGCGGGCCGTCGGGAGCCGGGCACTTCGTGAAGATGGTGCACAACGGCATCGAGTACGGCATCATGGCCGCGATCGCCGAGGGGCTGAACCTGCTCGAGAACGCCGACGCCGGGGTGCGCGAAGCCGAGCACTCGGCCGAGATCGCCCCGCTCGAGGAGCCGGAGTTCTACCAGTTCCCGATCGACACCGCGAAGGTCGCCGAGCTGTGGCGCCGCGGATCGGTCGTGTCGTCCTGGCTGCTCGACCTCACGGCGGCCGCGCTGCACTCAAACCCGCGTCTCGACGGGCTGGCCGGCCGCGTCTCGGACTCGGGGGAGGGGCGCTGGACGGTCAAGGCGGCCGTCGACGTCGGAGTGCCCGTGCCGGTGCTCGCGGCCTCGCTCTTCGAGCGCTTCGCCTCGCGCGACGAGGACCGCTTCGCCAACCAGGTGCTCTCGGCGATGCGCCTGCAGTTCGGCGGCCACCAGGAGCGCCCGGCCGGTGACGTGCTCGAGGCGGGCGGTCGCAAGGTCGACGAAGGCTGAGTCGCCGGCGCGCGGAGGCTGCACTGGACGTCGGCCCAGAATACGGATGTCGGTCGAGAACCCTCTTCTCGGCCGACATTCGTGTTCCGAGCCGACATCCGTCATCGAGCGACCGCTCAAAAACTTGACGCGTTAAGGTTTTCGCGGAAGACTCGGAGCCGCGCCGCCCCCATGAGGCTGTGGGGACGGCGTCGGCTCCGAGCGCAGGTACCCGCCTGCTTCGGGGTCGCACCTCGCCACACAGCCGTGGCGAGCCGTCCGCTGAAGGAGTCATCACCATGCACCGCAGAACAGTCCGCATCGCCGTCGTCGCCGCAGCCCTCGTCGCCGCGACGACGCTCACGGGGCTCTCGGCATCCGCCGCCCCGGCCGTCGACGTCCACGCCGGCAAGGACAAATCCGACAAGAACGCCGTGGTCATCTACCTGACCCGGCACGGCCGCACGATCCTCAACACGACCGATACGGTGCAGGGCTGGGCGGACTCCCCCCTCCTCGTCGGCACGCAGGAGGCCGCGACCGCACCCGTCGCGAAGGTCGACGAGGGGCGCCCTCTCGCCTTCGCGGTCGGCGCGAACCTCGAGTCGGCCGTCGGCTCGTTCGACGCCGTGTACTCAGCCGACGGGAAGCGCCACTTCGAGACCGCGACCTACATGCTCGCGGGCGCGGAGGAGGCCAAGCTCACCGTCGCCCAGGACTGGCGTCTGCGCGAGATCAACTTCGGTCAGTACGAGGGCAAGGAGAACAAGGAGCTGTGGTCGGCCGCGGTCGAGCACCTCGGCTACACGATCGACCACGCCGCCGCTCCGACCGCGCCTGCGGACGCCACCGGCCAGAACGGCGGCTGGCAGACCATGCAGGGAATCGCCATCACGCAGCACGGCCTCTACGACATGATGGCGGCCGTGAAGGCTGTCGCCGACGCACCGCAACTGGGCCTTCCCGCTGAGGACTGCGCCGACGTGAACGCCCGCATGACCGAGGCGCTCACCGAGATCGCTCAGAAGGCGAAAAAGAAGCACGACGACACCGTGCTCGTCGTCTCGAGCGGACTGTCGATCAGCTGCTTCGCGGGCGCTCCCGACATGCGCACCGTCGACGGCGGCATCCCCGCCATGCCTCCGACCGGTGTCCCGAACCTCGGCGTGACCAAGCTCGTCTACAAGGACGGCGTGTTCACGGTCGACGGCGCCGTGGGCTCGAAGGCGTACTACCCTCAGGGCTGAGCCAGCGCCTCCTCCCGAACGTTCGACGCGCGTTCGGGAGGACTTCGCACGTTCGGGAGGAGCTCGGGATGCTGAGGCTCCTCCCGGGCGCGGGTTCTCCTCCCGAGCGCGGGTCCTCCTCCCGAGCTCCGGTTCTCCTTCGGAGCGCGGATGCGGTGGGTCGAGACGCCTGCAACGCGCGCACACATCGCCCGGCTCCAGGCTGTGGATCGGGCGGTCAGCGCCCGAGCTTCTCCGCGCAGGCCACGCAGTGGGTCGCGAAGGGACGCACCTCGAGCCGCGCGATCGGGATCGGCTGGCCGCAACCGGCGCAGACGCCGTAGGTGCCCGCGTCCAGGCGGGCCAGAGCGTCTTCGACCTGGCGGAGTTCGGATGCCGCGGCATCCGCGAGCGCCGACAGACGCGACCATTCCGACGACAGCGTGACGCCCTCCGGATCGTGCTCGTCGTCGTCGTTCGAGCCCTCCCTGTCGTGCACGAGCTCGTCGAGCACGACCGCGGACGAGGCGACTCGGGCCGCCGCCTGCACCCGCAGGCACTCGAGGAGTGCGCGCACATCGTCGGTCATGGCGACACTGTACGCGCGGCATCCGACGTCCGCCCGGGAGAAGTCAAGGCGGGTGGGAGTCCGGGCTCACTGGCGTAGCGTGGAAGGCCCGCATCCGCAGAATCCCGAACGAGGAGGCGTTGTGAGCATCGATTCGACAGCCCAGCAGGCTCTGACCCCGAAGCGAGAGGACGCCGCCGCCACGTGGTGGCGTCAGGCGGCGGTGTACCAGATCTACCCACGGAGCTTCGCCGATCTGAACGGCGACGGCATCGGCGACCTGAAGGGGATCACCTCGCGGGTCGGGTACCTCGAGGAGCTCGGCATCGACGCGGTGTGGCTGAGCCCGTTCTACCCCTCTGCGCTCGCCGACGGCGGCTACGACGTCGACGACTACCGCGACGTCGATCCGCGCATCGGCACTCTCGCCGACTTCGACGAGATGACCGCAGCCCTGCACGCGGTGGGGATCAAGGTGATCGTCGACATCGTCCCCAACCACTCGTCGAATCGACACCGGTTCTTCAAGGCCGCGCTCGACGCGCCGAAGGGGTCTCCCGAGCGCGACCGGTACATCTTCCGCGACGGCCTCGGGGCGAACGGCGAGCTGCCGCCCGCCGACTGGCTGTCGGTGTTCGGCGGATCCGCGTGGGAACCCGTGGGCGACGGCCAGTGGTATCTGCACACCTTCGCGAAGGAGCAGCCAGACTTCAACTGGGACAACGCCGATGTGCGCGAGGAGTTCCTCACCACGCTGCGCTTCTGGTCGGATCGCGGTGTCGACGGATTCCGCGTCGACGTCGCGCATCTGCTCATGAAGGAGCTGCCCGACGTCCTGCCGACCGTCGCCGAGCTCGCCCGGATCGACGAGGCGTCCGGTCGCCATCCGCTGCGCGACCGCGACGAGGTGCACGAGATCTACGCCGAGTGGCGAAAGGTCTTCGACGAGTACGACCCGCCGCGCATCGCCGTCGCCGAGGCCTGGGTCACGACGCCGGAGCGCCGCGCGAAGTACGCCTCGCCGCTGGGCCTCGGTCAGGCGTTCAACTTCGACCTGCTGACAGCCGACTTCGATGCGGCGCAGTTCCGCCGCATCGTCTCCGACAACCTGCTGCAGGCCACCGTCACCGGGTCGTCGTCGACCTGGGTGCTCTCGAATCACGACGTCACCCGTCACGCCACCCGCTACGGGCTCGCGCCGTTGCACGGACGCGACGTGAAGCAGGGCACCGAGTGGATCATCGCCGGAGCGCCCGAAGATCAGATCGACCGCGAGCAGGGGCTTCATCGCGCTCGCGCAGCGACCCTGTTCCTACTGGGGCTGCCCGGCAGCGCCTACCTCTACCAGGGCGAGGAGCTCGGACTGCACGAGGTCGCCGACATCCCCGACGGGCGGCGGCAGGATCCCGCGTACATCCGCTCGCGCGACGCGGGCGCATGGAGCTACGACGGTCTCGGGAGGGACGGATGCCGTGTGCCGCTGCCCTGGTCGACCGACACCTCGTCGTACGGATTCGGACCGGACGGCGCGCACCTTCCGCAGCCGGAGTGGTTCGCCGATGTCGCGGTGTCGGTGCAGGATGGCGAGCCGGACTCGACCCTGAACCTGTACCGTCGCGCGCTCGCTCTTCGACACGAGCTGCAGACCGCGGAATCGCTGGAATGGGTCGATTCCGACTCTCCCGAGGTGCTGCACTTCCGGCGGAGCAACGGCTGGGAGGTCGTCACGAACTTCGGCGAGACGTCGGTGCGGATGCCGGCGGGCGAGGTCGTGCTGTCGAGCGGTGAGCTGCTCGGTGAGGAGCTGCCGGGGCAGGCGACGGTCTGGCTCAGGCGCTGAGAGCGGCGGCTACTCGAGCCATTCCGTGATGAAGCGCTCGTTCGCGTGCACGTGGGTGGCTTCGTAGGTGCCGCCGTCGAGCACCTCGAAGCGATGTGCGACCAGCGCGGGGGCGACGACGATCTGGCCGCCGACGCCCACGATCTGCTCTTCACCGACCGTGAACAGCGCTCGTCCGCTGTGGATGATGAACGTCTCGGCGTACGGATGCCGGTGCAGGCGGGGGCCGCGCCCGGGGGTCGTGATGTACTCGCGCATGATGCTCACGGGCGAGCCGAACAGGATTCCCTCGATGTCCTCGTCGCGGGCGACGTCGATGGGCTGGATGGTCATGATTCCTCCGTTCCCGCCCGAGGCTACGCCTCTCGTCGGTCGAGGTGAACCCTCGCACACCTCCGGAGTTCGGCTTGCGGCGTTTCGTCTCGCTTCGTTCGCTCAACGACCCTGCCCCTCCCGGTCGTTGAGCGAGGGAGCGAAGCGACCGAGACGAAACGTGGTGGGTTAGCGGGTTCGGCTTGCGGCGTTTTGTCTCGCTTCGCTCGCTCAACGACCCGTGGGTGGTGGGTGCCCGGGGTGGTGGGGCCTTCCCGGGTCGTTGAGCGAGGAGCGCCAGCGACGAGCGCCGTACTGAGCGAGCGAAGCGAGTCGAAGTGGCGAAACGCGGTCAGCCGACGGTGGCGGCGATGTCGGGCTGGTCGCTGAAGATGCCGTCCATGCCCGCGTCGAGGAACACCCGGATCTCGCCGGCCAGGTCACCGGGCGCGATCGGATCGGCCGACGAGCGGAACTCGACCGGCAGGTACTGGTTCTCCAGGCGGAACGTCCAGCCGTGCACGTCGAGGCCTGCGGCGTGAGCATCCGCGATCACCGGCGACGGCGACGAGAGCCGCCCCTCCGGCGTGCGGGCGATCAGCACCGACTTCTCGGCGCCGATGCCGTCGGCGTACGACGCGATCTCGGCGAGCCCGGCGGGCTTCACGAGGTCGGCGTAGGTTCGCGCGTCACCCGCGAGCGTGAAGTCGTAGGGGCGGCCCGACGAGTTGACCAGCTGCGCGAGGTGGACGTCGGTGAGGCCGTTCAGTTCCTTCAGGTTCGCGACCTCGAAGCTCTGCACGATCACTGGAGCGTCGGCGGAATCGACGCCGTTCGCCCGCAGGGCGGCGACCAGCGGCTCTTCGAGCGAGAGCCCGATCGAGTCGAAGTACGACGGATGCTTCGTCTCGGGGTAGACGCCGATCTGACGGCCGTCGCAGCTCACGGAGTGCCGCGCGAGGTCGATGACCTCGTCGAGCGTGGGGATCACGTACAACCCGTCGAACGCTGTGTTCGCGGGACGCGTCTGCGGCAGGCGCTCCTTGGCGCGGAGCGTGCGCAGCTCGGCGAAGGTGAAGTCCTCGGTGAACCAGCCGGTGGTCTTCACGCCGTCGATCGTCTTGGTCGTCTTGCGGCTCGCGAACTCGGGGTGCGCGGCGACGTCGGTCGTGCCGCTGATCTCGTTCTCGTGTCGCGTGACGAGCACGCCGTCCTTCGTCGAGACCACGTCGGGCTCGATGTAGTCCGCGCACTGCACGATCGCCTGCTCGTAGGAGGCGAGCGTGTGCTCTGGACGGTAGCCGCTCGCTCCGCGGTGGCCGATCACGGTGACCTGCTCGGGCTCGACCTTGGTGCGGTCGAGATCGATCACCGCGAACTCGGTGTCGTCAGGAGTGCCCGTGACGCGCGCGTCGTTGCCGGGGTAGTTGTTGTCGTTGGCGATGAGCAGGTCGCCGTTCTTCAGCTGCACGATCGTCTCGAGCGACTGCACGGGAAGTGACCAGACCTCACCGGTGCCGTAGCCGTTGCCGGCGCTGAGGCCGTCGGGGTTGGCGACGCGCAGCGCGTCGAACACCAGCGTCTTCTCGACGTAGCCGTCGGCATCCGTCTTCTTCAGATCGATCTCGTAGATGCGCTTGGTGACTGCTTGGTCGCCCTCGAAATCGTCGCGCTCGACCACGAGCAGAACATCGTTCTTCACGGTGAAGGCGTCGCCGATCACATTCGGCTCCTGGTCGGTCTGGTAGTCCCAGGTGCGCCCGGTGTAAGCGCCGGCCTTGGTGTCGAACTCGAGGATCTGGCGATGACGGAGGTCGGGGTCGGCGGTGAGAGCGCCCTCGACGATCGGGTAGAGGTAGCGGCCGTTCTTCGAGCCGGCGAGCGCCTCGAAACCGCGGCTCGCGCGCAGGGTCGGCGTTTCGCCGGGCTGCAGGTAGGGGTTCTGCGGCGACGTCACGCCGTCGAGCGAGAACGGCTTGTCGAGCAGGGTGCCCTCGGCGTCGAAGTGCAGGAGGAACGGCCCGAACTCCTCGCCGACCCAGAAGCTGCCGTCCTTCGCGCGGACGACCGATTCGATGTCGAAGTCGGCGCCCGTGAGCAGGCGATCCGCGGTGCCGTCGTTCACGATCGGGAAGTCGAGCACGTGGTTGCGGTCGTTGTACGAGATGAAGCTCTCGACCGCGATCTCGCCGGAGCCGCCCTGCGCGGTCTGCCAGTCGGGCCGCACGAGGTAGTTGCGCAGCAGGAAGTCGGCCGAGTTGCCCTTGGCGCCGAACCCGTTGTCGGGCTGCGCCCAGAACGTGCCGTCGCCGTTCTCGATCACGGCGGAGAATCCGGGGATGACCTGGCCGTCCCACGGGCCCTGTCGGCCGTTGCCGGGGGAGGCGAGGGCGCCGGATGCGGGGCCTTCGGCGAGGAAGTCGGCCGACAGCTCGGCCCACGCGACGAGCGTGGGCTGGAACGCGTGGTTCTTCGACGTCGGGGTGGTCTGGTTGCCTGCAGCCTGCGCCGGGGCGGCGAACAGCAGGGTGGCCGCCCCGGCGGCGACGGTGGCGGCGGCTATGGCGCGATGGACTCGTCTCATGTGAGCGAGTCAACCGTCAGCCGTCGGCATCCCTATGACTCCGCGGTGGCCTTGCAGTGACGAGGCGGTGAACGGATCCGATCCCCCGGGTCGTTGAGCGAGGGAGCTTGCGACGTTTCGTCTCGCTGCGCCCGCTCAACGACCGGGATGGTGGGTTCCCCCACCGGGTCGTTGAGCGAGGAGCGCCAGCGACGAGACGAAACGTGGTGAGGTTCACGAGATCGTCTTGCGACGGTTCGTCTCTGCGTTTCGTCTCGCTGCGCTCGCTCAACGACCAACGCTCGCTCAACGACCGATGCGGGAGCCGGGCTCAGCCGAAGAGCAGAGTCAGCACGGTGGCGCCGCCGCCGCCGAGGATCAGCGCGATGATGACCGTCCAGGCCACGATGCGGATGCGTCGGTTGCGGCGGACGTCGAGGTCGCCGTAGTCGTCGGCGTCTTCGCTCATGCGCCGACCGGCTCGGCGACGGTCGGACCGAAGGCCGCGGGCAGAGTGGCCTGCGAGCGCTCGCGGATCTCGGCGATCGGCACGGTGAAGACGTCCTGCACCTCGAGCTTCGCGCCCTCGGAGTCGGTCACGCCGATGCGCGCCACGGGGTAGTTGCGCCCCTCGCAGAGTCCGCGGAACTTCACGTCGTCCTCGCGCGGCACGGTGACGATGACGCGGCCGGTCGATTCGGAGAATAGAGCGGATGCGGCATCCACCCCGTCGCGCTCGATGATCTCGTTGAGCCACACACGGGCGCCGACGCCGAAGCGCGAGACGCCCTCGGCGAGGGCCTGAGCGAGTCCACCCTCGGAGAGGTCGTGCGCCGAGGAGATGAGCCACTCGTCGCGTGCGGCGGCGAGGAGACCGGCCAGGCGCTTCTCGCCGGCGAGGTCGACCTTCGGGGGCAGCCCGCCGAGGTGCTGGTGCACGGTCTCGGCCCATGCCGAGCCGGAGAGCTCGGTCGAGGTGGTGCCGAGCAGGTAGATGTTCTGGCCCTCGTCCTGCCAGCCCGACGGGATACGGCGCGAGACGTCGTCGATGATGCCGAGCACGCCGACGAGCGGGGTCGGGTGGATCGGCACGTCGCCGGTCTGGTTGTAGAACGAGACGTTGCCGCCGGTGACCGGGGTGCCCAGCTCGTAGCATCCATCGGCCAGACCGTCGACCGTCTGGCCGAACTGCCACATGACCTCGGGGTTCTCGGGCGAGCCGAAGTTCAGGCAGTCGGTGATCGCGGTGGGCACGGCGCCGGTGACGGCGACGTTGCGGTACGCCTCGGCGAGCGCCAGCTGTGCACCCGCATAGGGGTCGAGCTGGCAGTAGCGGCCGTTGGCGTCGGTCGAGATCGCGAAGCCGAGGCCCGACTCCTCGTCGACGCGGATCATGCCGGCGTCGTCGGGGAAGGCGAGGGCGGTGTTGCCGAGCACGTAGTAGTCGTACTGGTTGGTGATCCAGCGGGTGTCGGCGAGGTTCGGGCTCGCCACCAGCGACAGGAACTGGTCCCGCAGCACCTCAGGGGCGTTCGAGCGCGGCAGGCTCTCCGCAGCATCCGCCTGCAGTGCGTCGATCCACGTCGGGTACGCGACCGGGCGGTCGTAGACCGGACCGTCGACCGCGACGGTCGACGGGTCGACGTCGACGATGCGCTCGCCCTGCCAGTCGATGATGAGGCGGCCGTCGCCGGTGACCTCGCCGATCACGGAGGTCTCGACCTCCCACTTGTTCACGACCGCGAGGAACGCGTCGAGCTTCTCGGGCGCGACGATCGCCATCATGCGCTCCTGCGACTCCGACATGAGGATCTCCTCAGCGGTCAGGGTCGGGTCGCGCAGCAGCACGTTGTCGAGCGAGACCTTCATGCCGCTGTTGCCGTTGGCGGCGAGCTCGCTGGTCGCGCAGGAGATTCCGGCGGCGCCGAGGTCCTGAATGGCCTCGACGAGCTCGCCCTTGTACAGCTCGAGGCAGCACTCGATGAGCACCTTCTCGGCGAAGGGGTCGCCCACCTGCACCGCGGGGCGCTTGGTGGGCCCGCCATCGGCGAAGGTGTCGGATGCGAGGATGCTGGCGCCGCCGATGCCGTCGCCTCCGGTGCGGGCGCCGAACAGCACGACCTTGTTGCCGACGCCGGTCGCGTTGGCGAGCTTGAGGTCTTCATGGCGCAGCACGCCGACCGCGAGGGCGTTCACGAGCGGGTTGGCCTGGTAGACGGAGTCGAAGACCGTCTCGCCGCCGATGTTCGGCAGACCCAGGCAGTTGCCGTAGAAGCTGATGCCGCTCGTGACGCCGTGTACGACGCGGGCGGTGTCGGGGTGGTCGATCGCGCCGAAGCGGAGGGCGTCCATGACCGCGACCGGGCGCGCGCCCATCGAGATGATGTCGCGGACGATGCCGCCGACGCCGGTGGCCGCACCCTGGAACGGCTCGATGAACGAGGGGTGGTTGTGCGACTCGGCCTTGAAGGTCACGGCCCAGCCTTCGCCGACGTCGATGACGCCGGCGTTCTGGCCCATGCCGACCATCAGGCGTTCCTTCATCTCGTCGGAGACCTTCTGGCCGAAGCGGCGCAGGTAGTTCTTCGACGACTTGTACGAGCAGTGCTCCGACCACATCACGGAGTACATGGCCAGCTCACCCGAGGTGGGGCGGCGGCCGAGGATCTCGCGGATCTTCGCGTACTCGTCGTCCTTCAGGCCCAGCGCCGCATAGGGCTGTTCCTTCTCGGGGGTCGCTTCTGCGTTGGCGACGGAGTCGGGAACGTGCTTTGCGGGGGTGTTCGGGGTGGTCACGCGCACTCCAAGATCAGGGCCAGGCGGGGCGAGACCAGTCTACCGGCGGATGCTGTCGGCTCCGGTCGTGCGACGGAGCACCTGCTGGCTCGTGATCGACGGCCATCCGTCGGGACCTGGAACGAGCGCGATCGGGTCAGAGATCCAGCCTCCGAACCCCTCGGAGCTGCTGCTGTTCACGAAGCCGATCAGCGACAGGCGACCCGCTCGATCGCGCACCGCACGCGCCGCATACAAGGATTCGTCGTGCAGGAGCCGCGCCTCCTCGATCGAGCACCACCCGGTCTCCGGGTCACGAGGTGCGACCCAGACTCCTCCCGCGCGATCGCTCGTGCGATCTCCCGCGAGATGTGTGCGATCGCACGAGAACAGAACGAACTGCCTGCCCTCGAAGTCGAGACTCTGCAGCACCTCCAGATGGGCGAATCCCGCGCCCGGCGAGCTCAGCGGCTCGCCGATCGTCCAGGAGGTCAGGTCGCGCGAGGTGGCGTGGCCGACGACGCCGAGGTCGCGCGAGTCGGCCGGCGCGCCGGTGTGTCTCGCTCTCGACGTGATCAGCATGTGCCAGAGACCGTCTTCGAAGAAGACCCACGGATCCCGCCACGCCTCTTCGGGCCACGTGCCGTCGGCCAGCGTCTCGTACCAGCGCGGGTCCGCGCGCAGCGCGGGCGACGGCGACTTCGACCAGATGTGGAGGTCGGTCGAATCGGCGGCGCCGATGCTCTCGACATTCGTGTGAGCATCCGCTGTCAGGAAGACGGACCCCGTGTAGAGCATCCGCCAGCCGTCGGCCTGGGGCACGACGCACCCGGTCCACGTCGCCGTCGCATCGAACTCGCCCGGCGCTCCGGGCTCGAGAACCGTGCCGTGCGCCGTCCACTCCCGAAGGTCGGCCGAGGTCGCGTGCCCGATCACGGCGTTGCGGTGTCGCAGGGCGGGGTCGCCCAGCGCTCGGGGGGCGTTCAGATAGTAGAGATGGAAGCGGTCGCCGTCGTCGGCGATCCAGCTGTCCCAGACCCAGCGGTCGGGAATCTCGAACGGCATCGCTGCCCTTTCACATCGAGGAGAGCGCCGCGCTCGTGCGCGACGCCCTACGGCGGGTCGGAGTGCTCAACCGCGGTCGAGGACGTCTCCCAGAGCGCGCACGATCGAGTCTCCGCGGTCATCCGAATGGAGCTCCATGACATTGGTCACGTAGGCGAAGCCCACCCGGTGGCGGCGATCGGCGAAGGTGACCTGGCCGCCCGCTCCGTCGTGACCGAATGACTCCGGGCTGAGGAAGGGCCGTCGCTCCGAGGGGATCATGAAGCCGGCGCCCCATCGCGGATACGGGCCGGGAAGCCACCACACAGGCTCGCCCTCGCTCTGCACGCGCGTCATGTCGGCGACGACGTCCTCTCCGAGGAGACGATGCCCGTCGGTGCGTGACACGGTCGACGACCAGATGGTCGCCAGCGCATGCGCGGTCCCGGTTCCACCGGCGCCGGGGACCTCCGCCTCGTGCACCCTCGGATCGTCGAAGCCGGCGCCGGGGACCACCAGGTCTGCGGGGAACGCGGCCCCGAGGGTCATCGTCCGTCCCATCCACCGCGCCTGTTCGGGATCGAGCTCGGGGTGTCCGCCGGGCGGGGGCGCATCCATGCTCGCGCCGCGTGCGAGGCGGGCGACTGCCGGCTCCCGATCCGCGGGAATCCCGATCCACGCGTCCGCCGACAGCGGCGCTGCGACCTGTTCCTGGAAGAAGCGTCCGACCGGCGTCCCCGTGATGCGGCGGATGATCTCCCCGACGAGCCAGCCGTAGGTGAGCGCGTGGTATCCGTATCGTGTGCCGGGCTCCCACAGCGGCGGCTCCGCTGCCAGGCGCTCGGCCATCGCGGTCCAATCGAGCGCGGTCGTGAGATCGACGTCCTCCCGGAGGGCGGCGAGACCGGCGCGATGCGCCATGACCTCGCGCACCGTGATCGAGCCCTTGCCGGCGGCTCCGAACTCCGGCCAGTACCGGGTGACCGGGGCGTCGAGATCCAGCGCGCCGGCCTCCACGAGGCGCGCGGCGAGAATCGCGACCAGGCCCTTGGTGCCGCTGAAGATCACGGCGGGAGTCGTCTGCCGCCAGGGCTGTGCCGGAGTCGACGAGGCCTGTCCATGCCAGACGTCCACCACCGTCTCGCCCTCGATGCGGATGCTGAGGGCGGAGCCGCCGGTCTCGCCCGTGGTGGCTGCGAAGGCCTCGACGACGCGTTCGAATTCGGGCGCAGCGGCGCCCTGGATGTTGTTCATATCGGTCCTCAGCCTTTGATTGCGGAACTGGCGATGCTGGCGACGAACCAGCGCTGGAAGATCAGGAAGACGATGAGCACCGGGAGGATGAAGATCACTCCGAACGCCAGCACGCTTCCCCATTCAGGGGGCTGCGCGGCCTGGAACACGCTGAGTTCGAGCGGCAGCGGACGCACCGAGGTGTCAGTGACCATGAGCACCGGCCACAGGTACGAACCCCATTGGGCGAGGAACGTGAGGATCGCGACCGTCGCGAACGCGGGCTTGCTCATCGGCACCACGATCGTGAAGAAGGTGCGGAAGGGGCCGGCTCCGTCCAGCCGTGCGGCCTCTTCGATCTCGCCCGGGATGCCGAGGAAGAACGTGTAGAAGAGGAAGATCGAGAACGCGCTCGCGACGAACGGGATCGCCTGGATGAGGATCGTGTTCCGGCTTCCGCTGAGCATGTAGTACAGCGGGAGTGCGACTGCCTCGAACGGGATGATGGTCAGGACCGTGACGAGCAGGAGGACGAACGAGCGGCCCTTCCAGCGCATCCTCGCGAGGGCGTAGCCGGCGAGCGAGTTGACCACGAGGCCGCCGATCAGGACGAGCGCCGTGACCACGACCGAGACGGCGATGAACTGCCACAGGTATCCCGTGGTCGAGTTGGAGAACCGGCGGAAGACGTCGACGTAGTTCTCCAGCGAGAACTCGGTGGGGAAGAATCCGCGCACGCCCGTCAGCACCTGGTCGCCGGGGCGGAAGCTGCTGACGACGAGGTAGTAGATCGGGGCGAAGAACACGAGGGCGAAGAACGCCAGAAGCGCGTACTCGACGATGCGGGTCGCGATGCTGCCGGAGCGTCTGCGGACGATGCTCATTCGACACCGCCTTCCTGGCGGATGAGCCGCCTCTGGATCAGTGCGATGACGGCGACGATGATGAGGAAGACCACGGCCATCGCGGAACCCTGGCCGATGTTGTTCTGGTCGTATCCGGTGGTGATCACCTGGTACATCACGGTCTGGGTCGCCTCGATGTTGATGGATGCGCTCTTGTCGAGCAGGTACACCTGGTCGAAGAGCCGGAACGCGAAGATCGTCGTGAGGAGAGTGACGAAGATGAGGGTGTTCCGAACGCCGGGCACGGTCACGTGGACGAACTGGCTCCACCGGCCCGCGCGGTCGATCGAGGCCGCTTCGTAGAGTTCGGGTGGAACGCTCTGCAGCGCCCCGAGCAGGATGATCATCTGGAAGCTCACGCTCTGCCAGATCGACATGACGATGATCGCCCCCAGCGCGGTCGACGGGTCGCCGAGCCAGTCGTGCGGGCCGATCACGCCGCCGCTGACCGCACCGAGGAATCCGTTGAGCAGGCCGTTCTCGTCGCGGGCGAAGATGAGGCGCCAGATCACGGCGACGAGTGCGAGCGGGAACACCAACGGCATGAAGAACAGCGTGCGGAAGACCGTCATGCCTCGGAGCTTCCGATTGATGAGGATCGCGAGGCCGAGGGCGAGCGCCGTCTGCAGCGGAACCACCACGAGCGCGAACGCGAAGTTGTTGCCTAGCGAACGCAGGAACGTGGCGCTGATGTCGGGGTCGAGGAACAGGCGCGCGTACTGTTCGATCCCGACGAACCGCGGGGGGCGAGGGCTTCCGAGCTGGATGCGGAAGAACGACATCACGACGGCCCCCAGGAAGGGGATCGCCAAGAAGGCGGTGAGCAGGATCAGCCCGGGGGCGGCCATCAGGGGGCCGGCGGCGCTGGCCGATCGCCGGCCGCCGCGGGGACGGGATCGGGGCCCGCCGTTGCGCGATCGGGTGGTGGGGAACGTCATGTCTGTCCTCAGATGGGGTGCGCTGGGGGGATTCGTCCGCCCAGCGCACCGGTGCCGACGGGTTACTTGTAGTCGTCGTTGTCGACGAAGTCGCGGTCGATGGCGCGTGCCGCCGCGCTCAGGGACTCCGCGGCGTCGGCGCCTCCCCAGACCGCGCTCAGCGCCTTGCCGAACTCGGCCGTCACGACCGGATAACCAGCGGTGATGGGCCGCGAGACGGCGACGCAGTCGACCTTCAGAGCGTCCTCGGTCGGGCAGGCCGAGTTCAGCTGAGCGGAGAGGTAGGCCAGCGGCTTTCCGTCGCCATAGAGAGCGGATGCCGTCAGCGCCGTCTCCGTGGCGGGCGGCGCCCCGTTGGCGGACGTGTACTCGTTCACGACGTCGTCGCTCATGAGGTAGTCGAGCAGCGCACCGGCCGCGGTGGCGTTCTTGGTGGCGCCGCCCATGCCCCAGGCGATCGTGCCGGCACCGGTCTTCGCACCCTCGCCGAAGTCGGGAAGCGGGCCGACCACGAGGTCATCGCCGAGAGCCTCCTTGTACGCCGGGTACAGCCAGTTGCCCATCCAGTTCAGAGCCACGCGGCCCGACTGGAACGCGACCCCGTCGGTGTCGGGATCGGTGTACTGCCGCCACGATGCCCATGTCTCCACGGCCTCGACCGCGGTCTCGGAATCGAGGGCGCCCGACGCGCGACCGTCTTCGATGAGAGGCGTGCCGGCCGACCAGAGCACCGGCGCGAATGCGTAGATGCCGTACTCGGTGGAGAACCCGTTGTTCTCGGCGAGCCCGAACGGCCGGCCGTCCGGGTCGGCGGCTGCGAGCTTGTCGAGCACGTCGGTGAACTCCTCGGCAGTCCAGGCGTCGGCGGCGCTCGACGGCATGGTCACCCCGGCGGCATCCAGGAGCTTCTTGTTGCCCCACATCGCCAGCCCGGAGTTCATCATGCCGACCGCGTAGAGGTCGCCGTCGACCGTGTTCTGACCCTTGATCGCCGCGGTCTGGTTCTCGATCGTGTCCTTCGAGACCCAGTCGTCGATCGGCGCGATGCGGTTGAGGTAGGCGAAATTGGCGATCAGCGGTCCGTCGACCTCGACGACGTCGGGCAGCTCCTCATCGGATGCCGTCTGCAGGGCAGTCGTGAACTGATCGGCGGGGATGAACTGCATGTCGACCGTGATGTCGCCGGCGGACTTCTCGAAGTCGTCCATGATCTTCTGGATCGCCTCGTTCTCGGCCGATTGGCCATCGAGCGCCCAGACGGTGATCGTGCCGGTGCCGCTGCCCGCTTCGACGCGCGCAGAGGGATCGGCCGTGCCGGAGCAGCTCGTGAGCATCATGACCGCGCCGAGGCCGAGGGCGGAGACCCTCAACCATCTGCGAGACCTCTCGGAAACTGAGTGCAGTGATCGCATGTGAATGACTCCTTCGTCGTACTGGTCAAGGGAAAGCGGCGCGCGCGGAAGCGCGCTCGGAGGTGGGCGGGCTTCACGGCCCACCTCCCGTAATCTCGGGTGCTACAACCATTTAGCATCATGCCGGAGATCGTGATCGCCGTCAAGGCGCGACGCTCGAATCGTCCGGCGCGGCGCGTGTCGGCAGCGGGGGCGCACGTGCGTCACAAAGCGGTGCGGCCGCGCCGGTTGATCGCCGAACGCGCCGCGGGCTTCGCGAGCAGGATCAGCGCGCGGGTGTCCCCACGGAGCTCCTGGCGATCGTCGGCATCGGTATCAGGACCTCTTCGTCGGCGGACGGGTTGAGCAGGAGCTGCACCGCCTTCTCGCCCATGGCCTCGTGCGGAAGCCCGATCGTGGTGAGGCCCGGCCGCAGGTAGGAGGCCAGTTCGTCGTCGTCGAACGAGATCACGGAGATGTCATCGGGCACCGAGAGCCCCGCGTCCGCCAGAGCCTGATATGCGCCGAACGCGATCCGGTCGTTCAGGCACAGCAGCGCGGTGACCGGGCGCCCTCGTTCGAGAACCGCCTTGGTCGCGGCGTACCCGCGGTCGGGAACCCAGATCGAGATGGACTCCTCGTCGATGAAGCTCAGGTCGTGTGCGCGCATCGCTTCCGTGATGCCCGCCATGCGCCTGGTCACCGCGATTGAGCGGAGCAGCTCTGCGCTGACCTGATCTCGTTGTCCGATGAGTGCGATGCCGTCACGATGGCCGTGCTGGACGAGCAGATCGACCGCGGCGCGGCCTCCCGCTTCCTCGTCAGGCAGCACGGAGCGGCGGTGGATCGGACTCGCCGCGTTGAGCATCACGACCTCGGTGCCGGCCGGAACCTCGGGCAGATCGACCTCACGGGCGCGCATCGATGCGAACAGGATGCCATCGGCCTGGCGGTCGAGGACCGCCTCGACCGCGACGGCCTGTCGACGGGGATCGCCGTTGGTCTCCATCACGAGCACGACGTGGCCGGCTTCTTCTGCGGCTGCGATCGTTCCTTCGATGAGTCCCGAGGCGAATCGTGTCGTCGTGACCATGTCGGAGATGAAGCCGATCGTGTGGGTCTTGTCTCCGCGGAGAGCCCGAGCCGACAGGTTCGGGCGGTAGCCGAGTGCCTGGGCTGCGCTGAACGCGCGATCCCTGGCATCCTGCGACAGGCGGGTGTTCGGCCGGCCGTTGAGGATCAGAGACACCGCTGTCGGCGAGAGCCCGGCGAGGCGGGCGACATCGGCGAGCGTCACTCTCTTCCCGGTCACGGTCGGTCCCTCCTGTCCGACCGGCCGTGATCCGCGGACGGTCACTGCCACTCTAGGTGCTGAACCCTTGAAGCACGGATGGCGGCTGTTGTGGGGCGTTGGTCAGGCGTGGGATCGCTCGCCGACCGATTCAGGCGCAGCCGGACGCTCGGAGCCGCCTCCGCCGCGCGCGTGGCCGGTTGCAGGAATGCCTGTCAAGGGTGTTCCTGCTGTCCGTGGCCCGCCGTAGAAAAGAAGGCGACGGAAGGAACGCGCATGGCTGCAGGAGATATCGAGACGTTCAGTCGCAACGGACTCTGGTTCAACCGCATCGAGGGTGAATCGCACACCTTGGGCATGAGTTTCGAGAGCCGGGCCGAGGCGGTCAAGGTCGGTCGCGGGGCCGCCGTCGCACGCCAGGTGGCGCACACGGTCCGCACGGAAGAAGGGCCGTCGGCCGACGCGCACGCGTTCGAGCGTCATCCGCGTGATCTGATCGGCTGATGCTGCTGCAGGTGTGCGTGAACGGCGCGAGAGACACGGCGCGACGTCCGTGGCTGAGCGCCGACGAGACAGAGGCGGCCGCCGATGCCGCGCGTGCGCTCGCGGCCGGCGGGCAGGAAGTCCATCTCCATCCGAAGGATGCCGCGGGGCGCGACAGCCTCGCCGCCCACGACGTCGCCCGGTGGGTGCGGGCGATGCGCTCGGCGTGTCCGGACGTGCCGATCGGCGTGACGACCGGCGCCTGGGCGGCACCTGACCCCTCACGCCGCCTGCAGGCCATCGCCGAGTGGACGGAGCTTCCCGATCACGCGTCGGTCAACTGGCACGAAGACGGCGCCGACGAGGTCGCCGCGCTGCTGATCGAGCGTGGTGTCCGTGTCGAGGCGGGAATCTGGGACGGCGCGGGCCTGGAGACGTGGCGGCGCTCTCCGGTGCGCGCGGACTGTCTGCGCGTTCTGGTCGAGCTGCCCGACGAGGCCGCTGAGACCGTGCGGGCTCACGCCGAGGGGCTGATCGCCCACGTGTCGCGCGAGGAACCGTCGCTGCCCATCCTCCTGCACGGCGAAGAGCGCTCGGCCTGGCCGGCCTTCGACCTCGCCGTCGAGCGCGGGCTCGACTCGCGGGTGGGACTCGAGGACTCCCTCACGCTCCCCGACGGGCGGCCGGCGTCCGGCAACGCGTCGCTCGTGCGGGCCGCCGTCATGCGGAGGAGGGCCCTGGTCGACGCTCGCCGCTAGGCGGATGCGGTGATGATGTGCGCCTGGATGCGCCCGCGTACCTCTCCGTCGCCGTGCCGCGAAGCGATGCGAGCCGCAGCCCTCTCGGTCGCCTCTTGCAGCGCACCGGCATCCCGCTCTTCGATCTCGGTTCGCACGGGAGTGCCCTGACAGTAGGCTGTCGCGGCGATCAGAGGCGACGGTGCGACGCTCTGCGCGGTGACGGTGTCGAATCCGATGCGGGTGAAGCCGGCATCCCGCAGCTCCCGTTCGATCTGCGCGATGTCGTGGTAGCCGTGCGGGACGCGCGCCATGAAGCGCGGCGGGTCGTCGGGGAACATCTCGGCGAGTTCATCGGTCACTTCGGCCGCGAACTCGTTCGTGTCGAGCCCGTCCCAGACGCTGAAGAGGAACGCGCCGCCAGGAACGAGCACTCGCAGGGCCTCGCGGTAGGCGCGGGCCCGGTCGGGGAAGAACATCGCGCCGAACTGGCACACGACGAGGTCGAAGACGGCGTCATCGAACGGCAGGTCGAGCGCGTCGGCGACCTGCCAGCGCACGCGCGGATCGGGCAGAGCGGATGCCGCGAAGTCGAGCATCGGTCGGCTGAGGTCGGTGGCGACGTAGTCGGTGTCGACGGGCAACTGCGGAAGCAGGAACCTCGTCACCACCCCGGTGCCGGCGGCGGTCTCGAGCACGCGTCGCGGGGACCGAGCGGATGCTCGATGCGCGAGGTCGGCCGCGTAGGGCTCGAAGATGAGCGGCACCATGTAACGGTCGTAGTTCTCGGGAATCGACCCGGAGAAGACGCTGTCGGAATCGGGCATCGTCGCTCCTCTCGAGGCGAGCGTACGCCTGCCGAAGGCCCGGTGCTAGCGTGAATGACGATGACTGCAGCCTCGTCCGACCGCTGCGAAGGGGTGGTCCGATGACACCCGGCATGATCATCGGTGCGGTCATCGCCGTCGGAGCGATCGCATTCATCTCGTACCTCTTTGTACGCGACCACCGTATCCGTTCGCGTGGCCGGCTCATCCGTGCGCGCATCGACGACGTCGTCCGGGTCGCGACGAGCGAGACGGGAGCGGTGACCGTCAAGTACCGGCTGTCGTGGCGTGAAGATGGTGCGCCGAGGCAGGTGCAGGGAAGAGAGACGATCTCGGCCCGGAACGCCGCGCGGATGCTGGTCGGCGCCGAGATCGACATCGTGTACCTGGACGACGACCATGTGCTGTTCGAGTTCGGTCCGGAAGCGGCTGCCGGTGAATGAGCACCAGTTCCTGCTACGGGGCTGAGCGCCCCTGACGATGCCCGTCATCGCCTCCCCTCACTCGCGACCTGCCTCTCGCCGGTCCGGGCCTCGAGACCCGAGCGCCGGCCCTCGCGGAACGACCCCGCGTCGGCGCCCTCTCGTCGCCGCGCTCGCCGCGTGGACATCGCGTCGACCGCGGCATCCACACGTTCGCGTCGGGAGCGGAGGACGATCTCGGTGCCGCTGTCCGAGCCGTCCACGATCGTGCGCCGGCTCTCGCTGATGCGCTCGGCCGCGCCGACGCCGAATCCCCGGATGAATCCGCTGCGCGCGCGTCTCTTCGTCGTCTCCGAGAACGGCCGGTAGCGGTCGCGCTGCGTCGCCCACCACGCCCGCATCGCGACCATCGCCTGCACCTGCAGGCTCGCCAGCAGAACCTGGGCCTGCGCCACGTCGGACGCGTGGCCGACGAGGTACAGTGCCGACTCGCTGTCCGACTGCGTCCCGTACAGGGGGCGGATCGTGTCGAGCGCGATCGCCACCCCCGCCCCGAGCTCGCGGATGTCGCGCGCATACGCGCCGGTGAACAGCATCCGCTCCTTCACGATCTCCTCGTGTCGTCGCCCGTGCCTGGCGCGGCTCTCGTCGAGACGCGCCTGTTCGATTCCGTACTTCACCATCAGCCGCTCGGCATGTTCGGTCAGCGCCTCGGCCTCTTCAGGGGTCGTGCTCTCGGCCTTCGCCAGCAGTTTCGCGATCAGATCGAGCTTGTCGGTGCCCATGGGTCCTCCTCGGTTCGGGATGCGTCACATCGTCCGCGGGGTCACCCCCACGGAGCAGTGCTCGAGCCGCGTTCTGTGGAGAACCGTCTGGAATGACGCGCCTGTGCAGAGCAATTCCTGGAAGCGCTTGCTCTGATGGAGATCGATGAATCTCCGACAACAGGTGCGCTAAATCCGCTCACTCGACGCAATTCTGTAAACGCTTGCATTAACCGGCTCCGCGGCGCTACGGTCATCGGGACGCACGCCGATGTGCGCTCGAACGCGCGGCGATGACGCGGCGCGGGCGATCCTGACGGAAGGAGATCTCGTTGTTCTCGAACGTTCTGCACCGCACCCGATCCCGTGAGCGATCACGCTCGAAGGGACGTCTCGCTCTCGCGCTCGCCGCAGTCCTGGCGATCCCCGCCTTCGCCTCAGTGGGAACCGCAGCCCTCGCCGAGGCCGCCGCGCCCGGCCCGAAGGACACGATCGCCGTGCTCTTCTCCTACACCTGGGACGCGATCGCGAGGGAGTGCACCGACACCCTCGGCCCCGCGGGCTACGGCTACGTGCAGACCTCTCCGCCGCAGGAGCACGTCAAGGGGCCGCAGTGGTGGACGTACTATCAGCCGGTCTCGTACAAGCTCGACTCGCGGCTGGGCACCGAGGCCGAATTCCAGAACATGGTGAACACCTGCAAGCAGGCGGGCGTCGGCGTGATCGTGGATGCCGTCATCAATCACATGTCCGGTCAGTCCGCTGGAGGCACCGGGTGGGCGGGGACGCAGTTCCAGCACTACGACTACCCCGGCACCTACTCGAGCCAGGACTTCCACTCCTGCCGTCGCGACATCGCCAACTACCAGGACCGGTGGGAGGTGCAGGAGTGCAATCTCGTGAACCTCGCCGACCTGAACACCGGCTCGACGTACGTGCAGAACACCATCGCCGGGTACCTCAACAAGCTCGTCGACATGGGCGTCGCCGGGTTCCGCATCGATGCGGTCAAGCACATCGCTGCGAGCGACATGCAGGCGATCTGGAGCAAGGTTAAGAACCACGACTCTCTGTACGTCGTGCAGGAGGTCATCCGCGCGAACGAGCCGATCCAGCCCGAGGAGTACACCTCGGTGGGTGACATCCACGAGTTCGCCTACGGGCGCAAGCTCAAGGAGGCGTTCGGCGGCGGCACGATCAACTGGCTCATCGAGGGCAACGGCATCGGCTCGACCTGGAGCGGGTTCCTGCCGCAGTCGAATGCGGCAGTATTCGTCGACAACCACGACACCGAACGCAATCACGAGACGCTGTCGTACGCCGACGGCGCCGCCTACGACCTCGCGCAGGTCTTCACGCTGGCCTGGAACTACGGCTCGCCGTCGATCCACTCGGGCTACTCGTTCAGCGACAACAACGCCGGCCCGATCACGGATGCCTCGGGCGCGGTCATCGATCCGATGAAGGGCCAGGGCAACTGGACCTTCAAGCACGCGCAGAACGACATCATGAACATGGTCGGCTTCCGCAACGCCACCTACGGCACTGCGGTCACGAACAAGTGGACCAACGGCTCGAACGCGATCGCCTTCGGTCGCGGCAGCGCGGGGTACGTCGCGATCAACCGCAGCGGTTCGCCGATCAGCCGGACGTTCACCACGAGCCTGCCGGACGGCACCTACTACAACGTGATCGACGCCGTGCGCACCGGATCGACCTGGTCCGGCCCGACCGTCACGGTCTCGGGTGGACAGTTCACCGCGACCGTGGGGGCGAACGACGCGCTCGCGCTGCATGTCGGGGCGAAGGCCGCTCCCGGCGGCGGTGGCACGCCGGCTGGTGACGACCTGACCGTGTACTACTCGACCTCGAAGAACTGGTCGGCGTACAACGTCCACTATCGCGTCGGTACCGGCGCGTGGACCACGGCGCCCGGTGTCGCGATGTCGGCGGCGTGCACCGGATGGGTGTCGAAGACGATCGACTCGAACGGAGAATCCGTCACCGCCGCCTTCAACAACGGCTCGGGGACCTGGGACAACAACGGCGGTCAGGACTACGCATTCAGCGGCACGACCGCGGCTGTGAACAACGGGGTCGTGACGACCACGAATCCATGCGCTGCTGCACCGACCGATGACCTGACCGTGTACTACTCGACGTCGAAGAACTGGTCGGCGTACAACGTGCACTACCGCGTGGGCGCCGGGGCGTGGACGGCCGTGCCGGGCGTCGCGATGTCGGCGGTGTGCACCGGCTGGGTGTCGAGGACGATCGACTCGAATGGAGCATCCGTCACGGCCGCGTTCAACAACGGCTCGGGAGTCTGGGACAACAACGGCGGGAAGGACTACTCGTTCACGGGGAACACAGCTGCCGTGAACAACGGGGCGGTGACGACGGTCAACCCCTGCGGATGATTTGAAAAGCAGAGGGCGGCGGTGTCCGGTGGAGCGGATGCCGTCGCCCTCTGCTCGCTCGGACGCAGGGTGTCGGATGCCTGGATCGGTCGCGGTGTGAGAGCCTGGCGCGCATGACCGTCAAGACCGCACCACCGGCTCGTTCGCGCATGCCCTCGTTCGCGATCGGCGTCGCCGGCGGCTTTCTGGGACTGCTGCCGTGGCTGCTGACCGGCCTGCGGCTGCCGTTGCAGAATCTGTGGGCCACGGCCACGATGCCCGATGACATGCCGCTCGCGCTGCTGCCGGTGAGCCAGTACTACGCGATGCAGATCTTCGCGCTTCTGCTGCTGGGAGGGGTGTTCGCCGGACTCTCAGTGCATCTCGTGGGGCGCCGGCGCGCGCTCGCCGCGTGGCCGGGAGCGCTCGGCGTGCTCGGCGTGCACGTGATCGCCATCGCGCAGAGCTTCGCTGTCGTGGGCGCGGGTCTGCGTGACGGGAGCGAATCGACCATCTACCTGCTCGGACTGCTGGGAGGGGCGATCGTGTCGGCGCTGTGCGCTCAACTCGGATTCTGGATGACCTCACTTCGCTCGGTCGGCGTCGCCGCACTCGCCGTCGCGCTGGCCGCCGTGCCGTTCGCCACCTGGATCTCCAGCCTGGTCGTCGCGTTCACCGGGGAGGCCTTCCCGCCGCCCTTCCTGCCCGAGCTCGTGCGATGGCTGCCCGCCGGCGTCGTGGGTGCGGCGCTGATCTGGTGCAGCGTCCGTCCGGCGTGGAGGCTCATCGTGTGGGTGGTGTCGCTGCTCGCACTGTGGGTCATGCCGGCGCTGTTCACGGCGATCTTGTACTCGCTGGGCAGCCGGGTGATGCTCGGCGACTTCCGCGAGATGCTCGCCGCTTCTGCGCAGCTGTTCCCGATGGTTCTCGCGGAGGTGTGGATGCCGGTGATCGCCGCCGCGGTGATCGGCGTCGTGGGTACGGTGGTGCGGATGCTGGTGCAGAGGTCGCACGGTGAGGACCAGGCGAGGTCGATGGTGCCGGGCGACGCCGATCGGGTCGGCGTCTCGGACTGAGTGCGCGACGGCATCCGCGTCTGCACCCGCTGCCGTTGCTGCCGATCGTCCGCCATCATGGAACCGTGCCGCAGCGAGAGCCCTCTGAAACCGTCAGGATGCAGGCGGAGTGGGCGCGCTACTCCTCGCCCGTCCGCGAGCTGGTCATGGTCAATGCGTTCGCCGCGTTCGTGCTCGAGCTCGCGATGCTCGTGTTCGTCGCCTGGTGGGCTCTGCTGCTGGATGTTCCGTGGTGGTCGCGGATCCTGATCGCGCTCGCTCTGGTCGGCGGCCTCGTCGTGCTGTGGGGAACGTTCGCGTCTCCTCGGGCTCGCGTCGCGCTGCCGACGCCCGGCGTCGTCGCAGTCAAGGCGGTCGCCTTCGGAGCCGGAGCGCTCGCTCTGTGGGGAGTGGGCGGTCCGGCCGCGGGTGTGGTGTTCGGTGTCGTGGCGGCGATGAGCGTAGCGGTGACGACGATTGTGAGGACCAACGTCGGGAGCGGCGACCGGTCTGAAGTCGATTAGTCGGCCGGGAGCACGATCCTTTTCCTGTCATCCACGTAGGTAGCCAGTGGAACCGTACTGCCGAAGTCGTCGGCAAACTTGCCGGTCCCGATGAGGTCGGCGCCCAGTGATTGCACCACCGAGATCAGCTGCTCACGCTGCGAGTCCGACCACTCGCCCGGATGCAGGTCGTGCGTCTTCTTGAGCTCTTTCGAAATGCCTTCTCGGTCCGTGATGACGGTGGGGAAGTGGCCGTTGCCGTCGAGGCCGTTCGTGACGACGAGCGCGTCGGGATGCGAATAGAAGACGTACGTCCTGATGGTTTCGGCTGATGCTCCGGACTCGGTCAGCAGGTTGCGGAAACGTACCGCCTGCCGTCGCACCTGGGTCGCGGGGGACGCCTTGTCGCGGTGATATCGCACCTCGATGCCAGTGGCTGCCTCTTCAGCTCTTTTCGCTTGAATCGCGAATGATGAGCCAAGTCCTCGCTCATCGAAGAGTGTGCCGAGCGTCGGTGCGTGCTTCGAGGGGAGGACACCGTCGAAGATGACACCCTGCCAGTTCTTGCTGTCGACGATGATCACGACGTTCTCGGTGATGACGAGGTGGTCGATCTGGGCGCAGAACGTATCCTGGCTCGTTTCGTTCGCTGCGAAGACGACGTTGGTGGCGACGACGGAATCGAGGTGTGCAGACGCGAGCGCACGGACAAGCGCCTGACGCGATGCAAGCTCCCATTTCATTCCGCGCGCAACGTGGCGAACCGCAGCTTCTCGTCGCTTGACGAGAAGCGAGATCTCCGCCTTGTGCCGCATGTCGTGGTCCACGATCACCTTGGAATGATCTGCATTCACTGACTGAAGTGATCGAGTGTTCTGGTCGAGAAGTCCAGCAAGTTGCGCACTGTGCACTTCGGCGTCTCGTCGGTGCTTCTTACGGGCGTGACTCAGCAAGAAGCACAGCACGGCGATGATGACGAGGGCAGTGGCTATCGTGAACAAGGTCTCCGGCTGCATGCCTTTAGGAGATCACGCTCCATCGACATCCGGTGTGGGCACTGAAAAGCATGTGGGGATCCACCATCGCCTGCCGACATGGTGGCTCTACTTGTCGCAGGCGATCCCGTCGCCGTCACGATCGAGGTCGTAGACATCTGAGCCCACGATCTGCACGGGGCCGCGCACGTACGCCGGGCCGTCTCCACTGCCGCCATCGCAGTCCACGTCGCTGGAGATCGGGACGCAGGCGCCTGTGTAGTTGGGGTCACAGCCGCCGGCCCCCTGCTGGACGAGCGGCATCGGAGCAGGCGGGGCCGCGGGCTGGGGAACTCGGCTGCCCACCGCGGTGACTTCAGTCACCGGGGATGTCTGGACGACCTCGCTCACGACCTCCCGGTGACTTTCCACTCCGTCGACGAGCGTGAGCTTGTACGTGATGACCTTGAGCCCCGCGACGCCCGCCGTGACGATCGCCGTCGTACCTTGGTCTCGGGCGGGGTCGTCGACCGTCGTCTGCTGGAAGGGGATCGCCACCTCTTCGGTCGCTGTGTCGAAAGTGGTGGGCCTCGCCGAGGGCCGCGGCGTCACGGCATCGGCGGCCCCTCCGACGAGGGTGTGCGGGGTGGACGCGGTGACGTCGTCCGATCGCGTCGAGCTGGCGCTGGCGACTCCTCCGCCAGTGGCGAGGAGCGCGGCGAGCCCGAGGGCCATGAGGCCGGATGCCCGGGTGCGGAGTCCGACCGCGGGCAGAGGGCGGGCGATCAGCACGAAGAGGCCGATGCCCACGACGGCGACGAGGGCCAAGACGATTGCCACGGGCGACCAGCGCGCGAGCAGGGTTCCGAGGACGACGGGTGCGATGAGAACGGCCGCGATGAGCCAGCCTGATCCACGTTTCTTCGGTGCGGAGCGTCGGTTCACCATGGCGATGCCTCTCAATCAGACTCTCGCCACCATATATCCATATATCGGATTAATCCCAGGGTTCTTTCACCATGGTCGCCTCGACAGCCTCCCGGTCCGGCGAGGCCGTCGGACGTGCCTACTGCACCGACCAGCCTCCATCGGATGCCAGCACGACCCCGTTGATGTTCACGGCGTCGTCGCTGAGCAGGAAGGTGATCGATGCGGCGAGGTGCTCGGCGGTCGCGACCGTGGGAATCGCCTGCTGGAACGGTGCGAGGCGGGCCGAGCCGTACTCCGACATGTTCGGCGGCATCGGGATGCCGGTGGCGACGCCGCCGGGGGCAACCGAGTTCACGCGGATGCCCTTCGGCCCGTACATGAACGCCGCCGACTTCGTCACGCCGATGATGCCGTGCTTGCTGGCGGTGTAGGCGTTGCCCGAGGAGTTGCCGCGCAGCCCGGCCTCGCTCGAGACGTTGAGGATCGAGCCGGAGCCCGCAGCCTCCATGATCGGCAGTACCGCGCGCATGAGCTTGAACGGAGCGGTGAGGTTGATCGCGATGACGCGGTCCCAGACGGCATCCGTCGTCTCGCCTGCCGGCGAGAAGTCGTCGTTGATGCCGGCGACGTTCGCGAGCGCGTCGATGCGGTCGCCCGCGGCGGCGATGACGGCGTCGATCGCGCTCTGCTGGGTGAGGTCGCCGGCGACGGTGACGACGTCGGGGAACTCGGCCTTGAGTGCATCGAGCTTCTCGGCGGAGATGTCGGCGGCGATCACGCGGCCGCCTTCACGGGCGATGCGGGATGCCGTGGCTTTGCCGATTCCGGATGCTGCGCCGGTGACGATCACGGTCTTGCCCGAGAAGCGGCCGGTGGTGGGCTTCTCGGTCCAGCCGGTTGCTTCGGTGTCTTCCGGGATGACGCCGCCGTTGGCCGCGCGGACGAGGTCATCGACGACCGACTGCGGCAGCGCGCCCTGACTCATCGCGACGAGCTGCTGCAGGGGGAGGCCGAGCACGGGGGTGAGGAGTTCGGGGTCAGCGCCGGTCTGCTCGAAGAGTCGGCGGACGAGCGGTCCGCCGACCTCGTCGTTCAGCCAGTCGCCGATGGTGGAGTGTGCGGTGAGGGCCATGCTCGTTCTCCTTGATTCGAGTTTCGCAACGGTGCGTCTACTTATTTCTGATCGTACTCCTGAGTAGCCTGTGAGCGTGCCCAGACCTCGAAGTGAATCCGCCCGGCAGGCCGTGCTGGAGGCGATGCGCGCGGCGGTGTCGTCTTCGGGATACGAGGCAGTGACGATCGAAGGGCTTGCCGAGGCCGCCGGGGTGTCGAAACAGACGATCTACCGGTGGTGGCCGTCGAAGGCGGCGATCCTGGGGGAGGCGCTGTTGGAAGGCGCTCTTCCGCTCGTCGACCTGCCGATGACGGACGATCTGGCCGCGGACCTGCGGACGCTGTTCACGACGCAGGACGACGACACCGTCGCGCTCGCCCGGGCGCTCATCTCCGTCACCGCGACCGATCCCGAGGTCGGCGCCGTCTTGGACGAGCGCCTCGCGGCGCCGCTGCGCGAGTGGACCAAGGCGCGGCTCGCTCGAGCGGCGGATGCCGGTGAGGTGCGTCCCGACGTCGATGCCGCAGTCGTCGCGGACCAGCTCATCGCGATCGGGTCGTACAACGCGCTGCTAGGGAAGCCGCTGGATCGGGCGAAGGCGGATGCTCTCAGCGATCTGGTTCTGCGGGGGATCGCCGCGATCCCGAGCTGAGGACTCAGGCTGACGTCACTGCCAAGGGTTGACGAGTTCAGCCTCGGTCATCTCGAAATCCGAGGTGTTGCGAGTGGCGATCGCACCGCCCGCGACGATGCCGACGGCCGCGATCTGCGCATTAACGACGCTGATCGGACGACCCGCGCGGCTCCGGCGGGCGATGACGCGGCCGTACTCGGCAGCCGCAGCCGAATCGAAGTTCAGCACCTGCTCGGCGAACATCTCTCGCATGCCGTCGAAGGCGTCGGCGAGCCGCCGTTGACGGGCTCCGCGAGGGAGCAGCGCGATGCCGGCCGCGATCTCGGCGAACACGATCGAGGTCGTCCAGACGTCGTGCGGCGCGATGGCGTCGAGCCATTGGACCACCTGATAATCCGGAGCCGGACGCATGAACTCGGAGATCACGTTCGTGTCGAGGATGATCATCGCAGCGGCTCGGGAAAGTCGGAGCGAGCGGGGATCTCGGGTGCGTCGAGACCCGCGAACACGGCGGCCAGTGCAGACCCGAACCCGGATTCGGTAGGAGACCGCGCGACGGAGACGGTGAGGATGCTGCGCACCTCGGCCTCCATCGAGCGACCTGCGCGGGCGGCTCGGATCTTGAGCGCGGTGATGACGTCTTCGTCGAGCCCGCGAACGGTGATCGTCGGCATGGCACCTCCTGATGGCAATGCTTGCAGTGCTGTCATAGTACCCCTCGACGGTCTTGATCGACAGTCGAGTCTCGCTCAAGCCGGTGTCGCGCGCGGGCGCTTGTTCGCGAGAATGCGCGGAGATGTGGAGAACCCTGGTCGGCGGTGCCGAAGTGCAGGATGAGTCGTTGGGGGCGGGCTGAAACGGCCGGACGCTACAGAGGGGACAGCAGGCCCCGCAGCTGCTCGCGCAACCCCGGATCGCACACGTACACATACGTCCCCAGCATCCCGCGGGTCAGCAGCACGCCGTAGATGTTGCGGATGAACACGAGCAGATCGGCATCCGAGAACGCGCCCTTGAGGTGGCCGGTGTTCTCCTTGCCCTTCTTGTCGCGGTAGTTCTCGCGGTCGGCGACGATCTGCCCGGAAGGTGAGAGGCGCAGATCGGGTCCGATGATCACACCCGCGTAGTTGAGGTCATACCCCTGGACGGTGTGGATCGAGCCGACCTCCTCGAGCGAGCCGCGGGAATTGATCCAGTCCTTGTCGGTGCTGTTCCACCGCATCCGCTCGCCGTCGATCTCGATGTCGTAGGCAGCTGGGTCGCGGCGGGACACCCAGTCCCACGCGTACCCCGCGACCAGCCGTGACAGCCCGGCCTCGGCATCCTTCGCCCGAATAGCCGAGCGCATCTCGCCGAGGTCGTCGAAGAATCGCAGGTCGTAGTCGCCGAGATCCGGAACGCCGACGTCTTCGCCGCGGAGCAGCGCGCGGATGAACTCGACGTAGTCGGCGCCAGCCTGCACCCGCATCTGCGTGGTCAGCAGATAGTGCCGATGCGCGTCCTTGGCCGCGCTCAGCTCGGCCCCGAGCAGGGTCGGCGAGAGGTCATGCGGACGCACCGACTGCTCGCCGTCGACGAGCAGCAGCTGATGCTTCGATCGGGCCTTGATCCAGTCGAGCTGCGTGAAGTGCGCAGCATCCGCCCCGAACAGCGCGGCGTTGATATCGCGGAACTTCTTGTTCTGCACGCCCGAGGCCTGGTTCGCGCGCTGTCCGAGCCGGTGGGTCTCGTCGACGAGAACCAGATCGAAGGCGGCATCCGCCTCTCCGAGCTGGAACGGCGTCATCACCATCGACGGGTCGAGCTTCGGCGTCTTCTTGAACACCTTCCTGACCGACTCGCGCAGCGACTGCTGGGGGATCACGAGTGCCATCCGCAGGTTTTTCAGCAGCTCGCGGTTCTCTGGCACGAAGAACTCCGAGAACATCGAGTCGGGCTCGAGTTCTTCGTGCGACTCGAAGTCGCGGATGTCGGCGAGCAGCTTCATGAGGTAGATCGCGATGATCGTCTTGCCCGTGCCCGGACTCCCCTGCACGACGAGCGTGCTCGTGCGTTCCGGATGTCGGAGGTCGTCGAGCAGCCCGCCCACGATGTCTTCGATCGCCGCGGCCTGATCGGTCGTCAGCGCCTTGAACGGCGACAGCTTGAACAGATCGGAGTTCTCGATCTGCGGGATGCTGCGGGTGAAGAGACCTGCTTTGCGGAGTTCGTCGAAGATGTCGTGGAACGACTGCCGGTAGAGCTCACGGTCGTAGTACTGCGCATCGGTCAGACCGTCGTTGCCGTTGAGGATGCTGTACTGCCCGTCGCCCGAGAACCAGCGGATCAGGTGCGACTCGAGGTCGAGACAGACGGACTTGTTGAAGTGGTCGTCGATGATGACGCGGATGCTGTCGAGACCTGCGCCGGCCTTCGGGCCGTCGAGGTGCTGGCGCATGCGCTTCTGCGCGCGTGTGGTCTCGCCGACGTAGAGCTGCCGGGTTCCATCGAGGACGTAGACGACTGGCCAGTTGGAGTGTCGCTCGTCGATTCTTGCCCATTCGTCGACGGCCTCGCGTGTGAACCGGAGCCGGCGGATGTCGCTCACAGCTCGGTGTACTTCGTCATGCGGCCCTTAGCGAGCTCGACCGGGTACTTCTGCTCCGTCTTCGCGAGCTTGCTCATCACGATGTCGTCGAGATCGACCCCGAGCTTGTTCGCGAGGTGGATGCAGTAGGTGACGACGTCGGCGAGCTCTTCCTCCACTTTCTGCTGGTCCGGGGTTGCGCTCCACTGGTAGCACTCGAGGAGTTCGGATGCTTCGATCGCGATGCTCTTCGCCAGGTTCTCCGGAGTGTGGTACTGGTCCCAGTCGCGGGCAGCGACGAAGGCGCGGAGGGCGGTGAGAGTCTGCTGGCTCGGCATGGGAGCGACGGTAGCAGGTGACTGGCTTCATCGCGTGACAGCTCCAAACCGACCTGCTCGTAACGAGACCGGCATTCTCGTTTCGGCTTGAACTTTCCTATTGCTCGAATCCGCCCGTTAGCCCTGCCTTGATCCGCTGAATGCTCCATCGCGGCGTTGTGTGTCGGCAGAAGGAGCACGACAATGGCTGCCATCACGAAGGTCCCGCTCTTCGGCTTCCGCCTATGTCGACGGATGTTCGAGGTCCCAGCCGAGTGAGTGCGCTGATCCCGGGCATGATTGATCACCGCCGTGTGCGCCACGAACAGGACAACGACCTGTCCGCGGCTCCTTCAGGAAAACTCCGCGAACAATTCCGTTACGTCCATGCCAAGCTTCTCGGCTGCCCGAATCGACAAGAGGTGCCCTCGCACATGTGCTGACCAGCGTGATGCTTTCTTCACCTGATCAGGGCTCATCTCTCGAGCCCATTCCACTGCATAAGTTCGCGAGTCGAGAACGAGAAGCGTTGCAACGTCGAAATCGAACGAACGAAAGACAGAAAACACGGCGCTTGGGGACGCCGAAGGGCTCACAGCGCGGGCCTTGACCTGAATCGTGCGTCCCTCGTCGGTGGTGAGGTCATACGATTTCGCCGAGTTCTGCGCCAACGATCCGCCGTAGACGCTCAGCGCCATGTGCTCGGCGTAGTCACCAAGCGGTGCGTTTCCGGTGCGCACGACTCCGCGAACGCGAAGCTCGGCGAGGATCTGCGCATACTGGCTTAGCAGTTCCGGCGTGGGGCGGTCGGCCAGAGCACGCGGAGGTCGAGCGGGGATGTGCTCGATCGTCGAGAGAACCTCGGCTTCGCTCAGGGCCCACCCTTTCGCGCCGCGCGGCAGAGTGCCGTGAACTTTCTTGAGCACAGCCCGGGCCTCCGCGACGGGCACATCGAATCGAGAGGCGAGCCCCTTGGCGGTGACAATCACACGGTCACCTTACCGACGGGGAGCGTTCTGCAGCCTCACCGGCGTAGCGGTCTTACTCGAACCCGCCCGTCAGCCTCCCCCGCATCCGCTCGCTGCTCTCGTTCATCCCGACGATCTCGACGCTCTTCCCCAAGGCCGCGTACTTCGTCTCGATCGCGTCCAGCGCGGCCACGGTCGACGCATCCCACACATGCGACGCCGACAGATCGATGACCACGGATGCCGGGTCGGAAGAGTACGAGAACAACGTCGTCAGATCGTTGCTCGACGCGAAGAACAGCTCCCCATCGACCACATAGCGGGCGACGCCGTAGGCCTCGGTCCGCGTCACAGAAACGAAGTGCGCCACCCGCCGCACGAACAGCACGGAGGCGACCAGCACACCACCGACTACCCCGACGGCGAGGTTGTGGGTCAGCAGTACGAGCACGACGGTCGCCACCATCACGAAGGTCTCGCTCTTCGGCATCCGCTTCAACGTCGACGGACGCACGGAGTGCCAGTCGAACGCGCCGATCGCGACCATGATCATCACTGCGGTGAGGGCCGCCATCGGGATGGTCGCGACGAAGTCGCCGAACACCACGACCAGGACGAACAGGAACACTCCGGCGCAGAACGTCGAGATGCGGGTGCGCGCGCCCGACGCCTTCACGTTGATCATGGTCTGGCCGATCACCGCGCATCCGCCCATGCCGCCGAAGAACCCCGACAGCATGTTCGCGACGCCCTGCGCCCACGACTCGCGGCTCTTGTTCGAGTGCGTGTCGGTGATCTCGTCGACGAGCTTCGCGGTGAGCAGCGATTCCATGAGGCCGACCAGCGCCACCCCGAGCGCGAACGGCGCGATGATCGTGAACGTCTCCCACGTGAGCGGCACGTTCGGGATGAACAGCGACGGCAGGCTCCGCGGCAGCTCGCCCTGATCGCCCACAGTCGGCACGGCGATCGCGAACACCAGCACGACGGCGGTCACGATGATCACCGAGACGAGCGGCGCCGGCACGACCTTGGTGATTCTCGGCATCACGAGCATCACGACGATTCCCAGCGCGACCAGCGGATACACCAGCCACGGCACGCCGATCAGCTGCGGGAACTGCGAACTGAACACGAAGATCGCCAGCGCGTTCACGAACCCGACCATGACGCTGCGGGGAATGAACCGCATGAGCTTCGCGACGCCGAGAACTCCGAGGATCACCTGGAACACGCCCGCGAGGATCACCGTCGCGATGAAGTAGTCGAGTCCGTAGGTCGGCGCGACCGGCGCGATCACGAGTGCCACGGCCCCGGTCGCCGCGGTCACCATCGCCGGACGACCGCCGAGGAACGCGATCGACACCGCCATGATGAACGACGAGAAGAGCCCCACCTTCGGGTCGACCCCCGCGATCACAGAGAACGCGATCGCCTCGGGGATCAGCGCGAGCCCCACGACGAGCCCCGCGAGCACCTCGCGGGTCAGCATCCGCGGACTCTTCAGCGCCTGCAGCACGGTGGGGTTCGCCCGATAGCGGGCACGATCGTCGACCGTCGTTGCAGACATGGATGCTCCAAAGGAAAGGCGTCTCTCGGACGGAAGGCGCAACTTCAAGGGTAGAGCGGATGCCGCGCACACACGAGCGACGTCGCGCCACCTCAATCGTCGCTGGAGTGCAGCCCCCGCCTCGCCGACAGCACCGTGATCTCGGGATGCTGCTCCGACAGCATCCGCTCGGCCTGATCGAGCACCTCGCCCACGTGCGAGGAGTGCGTCGCGACCACTGCGACGCCGATGGCGGTTCGTCGATGAAGGTCCTGCGCGCCGACCTCGGCGACCGCGCATTCGGTGCGCCGGCTGAGCTCGGCGATGAGCGGACGGATGACGCTGCGCTTCTCTTTCAGCGAGTGCACGTCGCCCAGCAGAATGTCGAACTCGATCCAGCCGATCCACATGCGTCCAGTGTCGCACCGCGAAGGTGGTGAGAGCACAAAGCCACCCAAGCGTCAATGAAAAGGAGCAGAGCGACAAGCAAGAATGGATTATTGCACTGCGATCTGCTCCCAGATTTGGAGCGGATGCCGTCGCAGGCGGATACTCGTGGCATCCGCGTCGTCGTCCCCGACCCGGCATCTCCATGAATCCTGCACCCTCCGTCACCATCGTCGTCATCGGCGCCGGCCGCCTCGGTCGCGTCCTCACCCGCGCGCTGCGGACGGCCGGCTTCAACGTCCTCGGTCCGCTCCGTCGAGAGCAGTCGATGCCGACCGCCGACATCGCGCTGCTGTGCGTGCCTGATGCCGCCATCCCGGCCGTCGCCTTCGTCGCGCGTCCCCATGTGCGCCTGGTCGGGCACGTCTCCGGCGCGACGGGCCTGGACGACGTCGACTTCAGCATCCACCCGCTGCAGACCTTCACCGGCTCCGAGACTCCTGACGTCTTCCACGGCATCGGCGCCGCGATCGACGGCCGCACCGATGACGACCGCGAGCTGGCCACCGAACTCGCCCGGGCCCTCGGCATGACCCCGTTCACCGTGACCGATCGCGCCGCGTATCACGCCGCCGCCTCGTTCGCCTCGAACTTCGTGCTCACCGTGCTCGACGCCGCAGAGCAGCTCGCGAACGCCGCCGGTGTCGAGAATCCCCGAGACGTGCTCGCGCCTCTCGTCCGCCAGTCGGTCGAGAACTGGCAGAACGAGGGAGCGAAAGCGGTTCTCACCGGCCCGATCGCCCGCGGCGACGAAAAGACTGTCGCGAGACAGCGCGAGGCCGTCCTCGACAAAGAGCTCTTCGACGCCCTCGTCGCTGCCACCCGCACCCTGAAGGACCGCGCATGAGAATCGTCCGCACGATCGCCGAGGTGCGTGCCGCCGTCACCCAGGCGCGAGAGACCGACCAGACCGTCGGACTCGTCCCCACCATGGGCGCGTTCCACGAGGGCCACCTCTCGCTCATGCGCGCGGCCCGCGCGGACAACGGCCTCGTCGTCGTCTCGCTCTTCGTCAACCCGACCCAGTTCGCGCCGAACGAAGACCTCGGCTCGTATCCGCGCGACGAGGCCCGCGACGCGACGCTCGCCGAGGCCGAGGGCGTCGACGTGCTCTTCGCTCCGGCGCCCGAGGAGATCTACCCCGCCGGGTTCGCCACGAACATCCACGTCGCAGGCCTCACCGACGTGCTCGACGGCGCGAGCCGCGGTGCCCACCACTTCGACGGCGTCGCCACGATCGTCACCAAGCTGTTCGGCATCGTACGCCCCGACGTCGCCTACTTCGGGCAGAAGGACGCGCAGCAGGTGCTCGTCGTGCGCCGCGTCGTGCGCGACCTCGACCTCGACGTGCGCATCGAGGCGTGCCCGATCGTGCGCGAACCCGACGGACTCGCCATGAGCTCGCGCAACGTCTACCTCGACGCGGACGCCCGGCAGCAGGCCACTGCGCTGAACCGCGCCCTCGATGCGGCACAGGCGCTTCATGACGGCGGAGAGCGGGATGCCGGCAGCATCCGCGCCGCCGCGCTGAAGGTGCTGAAAGACGCCGGCATCCACCCCGAATATCTCGAACTCCGCGACGCCGAGACCCTCGAGCCGGTCGCCGACACCACGAGAGACACCCTGCTCGCGGTCGCCGCCCGCGTCGGCGCCGCCCGCCTGATCGACAACCACGTACTGAAAGCGAGCAGCTGATGCGCCGCACCATGCTGAAGTCGAAGATCCATCGAGCGACCATCACCGGCAGCGACCTGAACTACGTCGGGTCGATCACGATCGACCCCGAGCTGCTCGAGGCGGCCGACATCCTTCCTCACGAACAGGTGCACGTCGTGGACGTCGACAACGGCGCCCGCTTCGTCACCTACACGCTGATCGGCGAGCGGGGGAGCGGTGTCATCCAGGTCAACGGCGCCGCGGCCCGCCTCGTCCACGCCGGCGACACGATCATCGTGATCTCCTACGCCGAGTACTCGCCGAAGGACCTCGCCGACTACGAGCCGACCGTCGTGCACGTCGATCGCGCCAACGCGATCATCCGTGTCGACGACGCCGTGGACGAGCTGGTGACGGCATGAGCGCGCACGCCGCCCCGTCTCGACGTCTCACGCTGGGTGACATCGCCGCGAAGAAGGATGCCGGCGAGCCGATCGTCATGGTCACCGCCTACGACTTCCCGAGTGCGCAGATCGTCGAGGCTGCGGATGTCGACATCGTGCTGGTGGGGGACTCCGCCGCAATGGTCGTGCTCGGCTACGACAGCACCGTGCCCGTCACGACCGACGAGATGCTCATGCTCACCAAAGCCGTGCGCCGGGGGCTCACGCGGCCGCTGCTCGTCGGCGACCTGCCGTTCGGCTCGTACGAGGCCTCCGACGAGATCGCCATCGCGACCGCCCAGCGCTTCATCAAAGAGGCCGGCGTCGACCTCGTCAAGATCGAACGCGGCGGCACCACCGTCGACCGGGCTCGCGCTCTCGTGAATGCCGGCATCCCCGTCGTCGGCCACGTCGGCCTCACCCCGCAGACCGCCACGGCCCTCGGCGGCTACCGCGCCCAGGGCCGCACCGCCGAGGCCGCGCTCGCCGTGATCGACGACGCCCTCGCCCTGCAGGCCGCCGGCGTCTCACTCCTCGTCGTCGAAGCCGTGCCGTCAGAGGTCACCGCGGCGCTCATGCCGCTGCTCGACATCCCCGTGATCGGAATCGGAGCAGGAGCGGATGCCGACGGGCAGGTCCTCGTCTTCCACGACCTCCTCGGCATATACGCCGGCGGCGCGGCCAAGTTCGTCAAGCGCTACGCCGACCTGCGCACGGCATCCGTCGAGGGCGTCGCCGCGTACGCCGACGAGGTGCGCGACGGCGTCTATCCCGGGCCCGAGCACGGGTACGGGATGCCGGAGGTCGAGGCCGCCCGGCTGCGGGAACTGCTCGCGCGGCGGTAGTCGCCCGCCCGAGGTGCGTGTTGTGGTCGGCTTCGGAGCGTGGGGGCGTCATCGGGGCGCACCTCGAGGGCTCGAAGTCGGCGCGCCGCGCTCCGGCTACTCCGCCCGTCGCACCCGCAGCACGAGCGCGACCAGCGCGAGGGCGATCACGGCGACCCCGTACCCCACGCACACCGGCCCGAGCCCGAAGACTCCCACGAGCATGCCGGCGAGAACCGCCGGAACGCCGAACGCCAGGTAGGCGAGCAGATAGATGACCGCGAAGGCGTCGGCGCGCTCGGATGCCGGGATGCGCGGGGCGAGTGACGCGACCACTCCCGAGAACGCGGTGCCGAAGCCCATGCCGGTGATGCCGGCCGCGACGAGGTAGAAGGCGAGAGATCCCGTGGCGAGTGCGGCGAGCGACAGGGCGGTGCCGGTGGCGAGCGCCGCCGTGCCGAAGATCGTCATGGTCCGCGCCCGACGGCCGCGCATCACGAATGCGGTGACCGCTCCGACGCCGGCGAGCAGCGCGACGGTGAGCCCTTGCCACACGTGCGCGGTGCCGCCGAGTTCGCCCCGCACGATGTTCGCGCCGAGGGAGAGGAAGAGCCCGCCGGTCGCCCATCCGGCGACGACGGCCGGGGCGCTGCGCCAGAAGTCGGTGCGGATGCTCGCCGGGATGGAGAGACGGAAGCTCAGCGAGGCCCACGCCCCCGGCTTGCGCGGCGCGGTCTCGGGGAGGAAGAGCAGGACCACCGCGATCGCGACGTAGATCACGGTCAGCGCCGAGAACACGTCGACGAGCGCGTCGCGGGTGAGGTCGAGCATGACGCCCGAGACGAGGGCGCCGAGCGCCAGCCCGATGCCCGGGCTCAGCGAGTTCCACAGGGCCGCGCGCTGGGGGCGGTCGGTCGGTGCGAAGTCGAGCACCGTGGCCGAGAGCGCCGCGATCAGCAGACCGCTCGCGATGCCCTGCGCGATGCGCGCGAGGAAGAGGATCGCGACGGCATCCGCGTGCCAGAACAGCAGCATGCTGATCGCGAGCAGCACGAATCCGGCGATGGCGACGGGACGACGGCCGATGTGATCCGACAGTGAGCCGGCGGTGAGCAGGGTCAGCAGCAGCGCGACCGCGTACACGGCGAACACGGCGCTGATCACGACCGAGTCGAATCCGATCTCCTGGGCGAGCACGGGGTAGAACGGCGACGGCGCACTCGCGGCCACCATCATCAGGATCTGCGCGACGACCGCCAGCACGAATCCGAAACGGGTGCGCGACGCGGAGGGGACGGACGCGGGCGCGGATGCCGTGCGCGGCGGCACGACGATCGAATCTGTGGCGGGCATGGCAGCTCCTTGAGGTCCGCGGATCATCGGTTCGAGAATCATCGAACTATCGGAGCGTACTCGCCATTCTGTGATTGTTCAAGTATTCTCGAACTATGCCCGGAGAGCTGCCGCATCCCGAGCGCGCCGAGATCCAACTGACCGACGTGCTCTTCGCCCTCAGCGACCCTGAACGTCTCGCGATCGCCCGCCAGCTCGCCGACGGCCCGCTCGACATGGCGGAATGCCACGCGACCGACCCTGACCTGCCGAAGTCGACCAAGTCGCACTTCATGAAGGTTCTCCGCGAAGCGGGCGTTATCCGCAACGAGCCCAACGGTCGCCGCCGCACGCTGACTCTCCGCCGCGACGACCTCGACGATCTGTTCCCCGGGTTGCTTGATTCCGTGCTGCGGGGCTGACCGCGGCGGCATCCGCTTCTTCGTTACCCGCTTCCCGCGCCGGCAAGCGCCTCGCGGCTGCCTCGCGGCTTCTGCGCCCTGTCCGCACCGCGCCTCCGACGGACTCTCGCGCCTGCGACGGAAGTAATCCGCGGATTCGTCCTTCCGAAGGGCGAGTTTCCGTCTCGGGCGTAAGGCCGTGGCGCGTGCGGGTTTCGACGCGAGCGGCACGGGCGCGGGGCGAGGGGATGGCGGGCGGCCGGGCGTGCGGCCGCCTACGACGCGAGCTGCGCGCGACTCCTCTGTGCGGGCTGCGGGCTGACCTCGGCCCACACGGCGTCGAGCGACAGGTCGAGCACGTGCGCGATCGCGGCGATCGTCGAGAACGCGGGCGTCGCCACGCGACCCGACTCGATCTTGCGCAGGGTCTCGGGCGAGACGCCCGCGTCGAGCGCGACGCTCAGCATCGAACGCTCACCGCGCGCTCGCCGCAGCAGGGCGCCGAGGCGCTCTCCGCGCTCGACCTCTGCAGGAGTGTGCGGCATCCGGACCATCATGATGACGATTCTAATACCGGGATAGTATTACCGGGATAGTTATTGGAAGGCGTGACATCGTGATCGAGATCCTGAACCCCGACCAGCTCAGTCGGGCGCGCGACACCGGCGCGCTCGTCGGCAGCATCCTGCAGTCCCTCAAGAAGCGCGCGACCGTCGGGGTGAATCTCCTCGAGCTCGACGCGTGGACGAAGGAGATGATCACGGATGCCGGAGCCGAGTCCTGCTACGTCGACTACGCGCCGTCGTTCGGGCGCGGCCCGTTCGGCCACTACGTGTGCACGGCGGTCAACGACGCGGTGCTGCACGGCATGCCGCACGACTACGTGCTCGCCGACGGCGACCTGCTGACCCTCGACCTCGCCGTCTCGCTCCGCGGGATCGCGGCCGATGCCGCGATCAGCTTCATCGTCGGAGAGGCGAATTCGTCCGCCGACCTGGCGATGATCGACGCGACCGAGCGGGCGCTGGCGGCTGGCGTCGCTGCCGCGCGTCCAGGTGCCCGCGTCGGCGATCTCTCCCGTGCGATCGGCACCGTGCTGCGCGCGGCCGGCTACCCGATCAACCGCGAGTTCGGCGGTCACGGCATCGGCTCGACCATGCATCAGGATCCGCACGTGGCCAACGACGGACGGCCGGGGCGCGGCTTCATCCTGCGTCCGGGGCTGCTGCTCGCGCTCGAACCGTGGGTCATGGCCGACACCGACCGGCTGGTGACGGACGACGACGGCTGGACCCTGCGCAGCGCGACAGGATGCCGCACCGCCCACACCGAGCACACGATCGCGATCACCGAGACGGGCGCGGAGGTGCTGACTCTTCCACCGGTCTCGTGACGAGCGTCCGCCGGTCAGGGAGCGACCCTGGTCGAGAACGTGGGCGACGTCTATAGTGACGCCATGTCAGTCGAACCCCCAGAGTGGACCGAGATCGAGCTGACCGGCCGCCGCAGCGCCGTCGGCCAGCGCGTGATCGCGGCGATTCTGGTGCTTGTGGGTGTCGTCGGCGTGGTGCTCAGCTTCTTCCTGCTGCCTGAATGGTGGGGCGTCATCTCCCTGGGGCTCGTCTCTCTCTTCGTGGCGGTCACCGGCGTGAGCCTCTGGGTCAACGCGGGCGCGAGCGCGGCCGCCACGGTTGATCTGCTCCGGAGCGGAACCAGAGTCCCGCTCCGGGTGCTCTCGGCGCAGGAGGTCACTGACGACAGCATCATCTATCGGCTGCTGCTCCGTGTGCCCGTTGATGAACTCGTGGTCGTGCAGCACCAGTGCAGTCAGGGCCAGTGCATCGACGCTGCCGGTGGGGCTCCAGGCACTGAGGTGCCCGCGCTCCTCGACAGGACGACGAAGTCCTGGGGTGTCATCCATGGCCGCCTCGAAGACTGAGATTCCCATCCCACTCCCAGACTCAACGACATATCGTTAGGTATCGCTACCTATATCGGGAGGTCATCATGAACAACACATTCCCCTCAGGTCCGTTCAGCGGAGCGAATCCGGCATCCGCTCTCTTCGATGCCATGGAGCAGCTCCGCAAGTCCTTCGATCCGCGTCCCCGCGGCGGCTCGCGCATGGCGCGCGGCGATGTGCGCACCGCGGTGCTGTCGCTCCTCGCCGAGAAGCCCATGCACGGCTACCAGATCATCACCGAGATCGCCGAGCGCAGCGGCGGCAGCTGGAAGCCGAGCGCCGGTTCGGTCTACCCGACCCTTCAGCTGCTCGCGGATGAAGGACTCATCACGGCCGAGGAGCAGAACGGTCGCAAGACCTACTCGCTGACGGATGCCGGAGCAGACGTGGCCGCCGAGGCGACCGAGGCACCCGCGCCGTGGGAGGCCTCCGGTCCCCGCGATCACACCCGCTTCAGCGCGCTGCCGAAGGCGGGCGTCGACCTCGCCGCCGCGGCAGCCCAGGTCGGCCGCACCGGCTCGCCCGAGCAGGTGCAGCAGGCCATCGACGTGCTCGACGAGGCTCGCCGTAGGCTGTACTCGATCCTCGCCCAGGACTGATCGGATGCCGGCGCGACAGCCGGCGGGAGGAACGAGATGACGGATGCCGAGCCCGGTCGCGCGCCCCGTTCGGCGAGCGAGGAGCGCAGCGACGAGACGAAACGCGTGCCTCCTGCGTCGAGTTCGGCTCACGGCGTTTCGTCTCGCTCCGCTCGCTCAACGACCCGGGATGGTGACGGCGTTTCGTCTCGCTCCGCTCGCTCAACGACCAGTGTGGGGTCCCGCTCGTTGAGCGAGGAGCGCAGCGACGAGACGAAACGCGTGCCTCCTGCGTCGAGTTCGGCTGACGGCGTTTCGTCTCGCTCCGCTCGCTCAACGGCCCGGGGCGGTGCCGACGTTGCGACGCGGGGGCCGGCGGAGCGGGCCCGGTACCGGCGGATCCTCGGGTTCGCGTCGCGTCAGCTGATCCAGCTGTGGTGGTTCGAGCTGTTCCTGCCTCGGATCGGCTTCGGCCGCATCGCCGAGCGCACCCGCACGCACCGGCTGCAGATGCTGGCCCGACGGTTCCACGCGCTCGCGGTCGAGCTCGGCGGGCTCATGATCAAAGTCGGGCAGTTCCTCTCGTCGCGCCTCGACGTGCTGCCGCCCGAGATCACCGATGAACTCGCGGGCCTTCAGGACGAGGTGCCAGCTGTCCCGTTCGCGCAGATCAGATCCATCGCGGAAGCCGAGCTGGGCGCCCCGCTGCAGCAGATCTACGCGTGGTTCGACGAGGTTCCCGTCGCCGCGGCATCCCTCGGCCAGGCGCATCGCGCCCGCCTCTCGGCCGCCGACGCGCTCGACACCGGGCTCGGCGAGGTCGTCGTCAAGGTGCAGCGCCCCGGCATCGACCGCGTGGTCGCAACCGACCTCGCCGCGCTCCGCCGGGTGGGACGCTGGCTGAGCCGCGTGCGCGCGGTGTCGAGTCGGGTGGACGCGCCCGCGCTGGTCGAGGAGTTCGCGCACACCAGCCTCGAGGAGATCGACTACCTGCACGAAGCCGCCAGCGCCGAGCGATTCGCGGCCGACTTCGCCGACGACGACAGCATCCGCACCCCCGCCGTCGTCTGGGCGCGCAGCACTCGTCGTGTGCTCACCCTGGAAGACGTCACCGCGATCAAGATCAACGACACCGAGGCGTTGCGCGCGGCGGACATCGACCCCGGGCGGGTGGCCGACGCCTTCGCCCGCGCGATGTTCGACCAGGTGTTCGCGCACGGTTTCGTGCACGCCGATCCGCACCCGGGGAACGTGTTCGTCGAGCCGGTCGGCGTTTCGGCTCGGTCGGCTTCGCCGTCCTCGCTCAACGACCAGAACTTCCGCCTCACCTTCATCGACTTCGGGATGATGGCCGAGGTGCCGGCATCGCTCCGCGGCGGCCTGCGCAGCCTCGTGATCGCGATCGCGACCCGAGACGGACGCGCCATGATCGAGGCCGCCCGCACGATCGGCGTGCTCATGCCGACCACCGACACCGCCGACCTCGAGCGCGCGCTGACGGCGCTGTTCGATCGCTTCGGAGGCATGGGGTTCGGGCAGCTGAAAGACGTCGATCCGCGCGAGTTCCAGGACTTCGCCGACCAGTTCGGCCACGTGATGCGCTCGCTGCCGTTCCAGCTGCCCGAGCGCCTGCTGCTGCTCATCCGCGCCGTCTCGCTGACCTCGGGCATGTGCAGCGCGCTCGACCCCGACTTCAACGTGTGGGATGCCGTCGAGCCGTATGCCACCCAGCTCCTGGGCGAGGAGAGCGCGGGGCTGGTGCAGGACATGGCGAAGCAGGCCGCCAGCAGCGCCGGCATCCTGTGGCGGATGCCGCAGCGCCTCGACTCGCTTCTCACCCGCGTCGACGCGGGCGAGGTCAGCTTCGACACGTCCCGGCTCGAGCGCCGTCTCGACAGGCTCGAGCATGTCGCCCGGCGCATCGCGTCCGGCGTCCTGTTCGCGGCGCTGCTCGTCGGGGGTTCGATCCTGCTGACCCCGGCGGCTCCCCTCGGCGTCGTGCTGATGGCCGTCTCCGTGCTGCCGCTGCTGCACGCCGTGTTCGCGCGACCGCCGCGCTGATCGCCCGAGCGGGTGCGCGACAGCATCCGTCCATCCGGCGTTCACCTGCGACCACTACCTGTGGAACACGTGAATCTCCGTTCCTCTCTCTCGTGCGCGGCCGTCATCGCCGCCGTCATGACCCTCGCGGTCGCCGCCCCCTCGCAGGCTGCGGAGGCGCCCGCGGATCCGGGCGATTTCTACAGCAGCAAACAGCCCTACATTCCGCCGACGGATGCTGACATCGCTGCCTATCAGCCGGCTCCGTCGGGCTACGCGCCCCTTGCGACCGAGACGGTGGCGAGACACGGTTCGCGAGGTCTGTCGGGCTACAAGTACGACCTGCTGCTGCACCGTCTCGCCGAGACCGCGCAGGCAGAGGGCGGATTCCTCACCCCCGAGATCGGGACCGAGTTCATCGCGAACCTCGATGCGATCACCGCGGCCAACGTCGAGAACGGCTACGGCATGCTCACGGGCCAGGGCGAGACGCAGCACCAGGGCATCGGCGAGCGGGCCGCCGCACGCAACGCGGCACTGTTCGCAGACGCCGGCAACCGCATCGTCGCGGAGACCTCGGGCGAGTCGCGCGCCACGGAATCGGGCGAGAACTTCCTTCTCGGACTCGGGGGCGCCGATCTCGCCCTCGAACCGCGACCCGACCTGCTGTACTTCCACAAGGTCGAGAACCCCGACGGCACCGAGAAGGCGCCGGGCACGCCCGAGCGCGAGCGCGCCGAGGCCTACGAGGCGTACATCGACGCGCAGACCGACGACGGCGGCACGATCGCGGCGGCGACCGACTTCATCGAAGAGCGTCCGGAGTCGGTGCGCGTGTCGGAAGAACTGCTCTCGGGCATCTTCACACCGGCGTTCATCGCGGCCATGGGCGCCGACGCCGCGCACACCTGGTACGCGACCGTCGACGGCACGGAGGGCGGCGCTCCGGCGTGCGCACCCGGCGCCGACCCTGCGGCCGACCCCGATGCGTGCAGCGATCCGGAGAAGTCGATCGAGAGCGCGGTGGATGCCGCGATGACCCTCTACAACCTGTACATCATCGCCGCTGACATGGAGGAGGAGAACGTCGCCCCGCACGAGTTCGACTTCGCCCAGTACTTCGACGGTCACGAGACGGATGCCGAGTGGTTCGCCTATCTGCTCGACGCCGAGGACTTCTACGAGAAGGGCCCGAGCCTCGCCGGGCACGATGAGACCTACGCCGTCGCCCAGCCGCTGCTCGACGACTTCTTCCGGGTGATCGACTACCGCATCGCGGGCGGTGATGTGGCGGCGATGTTCCGCTTCGCGCATGCCGAGACGATCGTCCCGTTCGCGGCGCTTCTGAAGCTCCCGGGCTCCACGGTTCCCGCCCCCGATGTGGCGGCGCCCGCATCCGTCGACGACGTCTTCGACTACGCGTCGAACCCGTGGCGCGGTTCGCAGGTGACGCCGATGGCGGCGAACGTGCAGTGGGACGTCGTGTCGCGTGCCGGCGTCGATCCTGCGACGGGCGCGGCGTACACCCCGCTCGTGCGCATGCTCTACAACGAGCGCGAGATCGCATTCGCCGACGGATGCCGCCCGGTCGCCGAGGGCTCGCACTGGGTCAAGGTCACCGAGCTCAAGCGCTGCCTCACCGGGGCGGCGATGGCCGAGAGTCCGCTGATCGGCGACACGGCGCCGGTCGACGACACCGTTCCCGGGCCTGAGCTGGCCGCGACGGGCGGCGGAACGGATGCCGCGACCTGGGGTCTCGGCATGCTGCTGCTCGCGGTGGGCGCGGCGGCCGTGTCGCGGCGCCGCGTGCTTCGGGACTGACCTCCATTGCAATCTTGGGGTTGCATGTTGCCGAGCGATGTGCAACCCTGAGATTGCAATCAGATCGGTTGCACACGGAGAAGGAGCCATCATGGTGAACGAGATCTCGAACCCCGCAGCCGTCGTCGATGAGGAGACGTTCTCGGTGCGTCGAACCATCCGCATCGCCGCATCCGTCGACAAGGTGTGGCGCGCCGTGGCCGAACCCGAGCATGTCTCGCGCTGGTTCGGGCTCGTCGCGCTCGACGGCGCCGGCGTCGGCGCGACCGGGACGATGACCTTCCCCGACTACGGAGTGATCCCGCTGCGCGTCGAGGCCTTCGACGAGCCGAACCTGATCTCGTACCGCTGGGGCAACGACGACGCCGCCGATGCGCGCCCCGACGTGCTCGACCCCGAGAAGTCGACCGTCTTCACCTTCACCCTGGAGCCGGTCGACGGGGGCACGCAGCTCACGGTCGTCGAGTCGGGCTTCGAGCGCACCTCGGCGCCCCTCGAGAACCTCGAGAGCCATCGCACCGGATGGAACGAGGAGCTCGACAAGCTCGTCGCCCTGGTCGAGGGCGAGGCATGACCACCGGCACACTGCTCCCCGTGTTCGCGGCGCTCGCCGACGAGACGCGATGGAGCATCCTGCAGGCGCTCGGAGAAGCGGATGCCTCGGCATCCGCTCTGGCGGGACGCTTGCCGGTCAGCCGCCAGGCCATCGCCAAGCACCTCTCCGTGCTGCAGGAGGTCGGTCTGGTCGAGCCCATCCGGGTCGGGCGCGAGGTGCGCTTCCGGGTGATCGGCGCCGAGCTCTCCGCCACTGCCGCGCAGCTCGACGCGATCGGCCGCGAGTGGGATCGTCGTCTCGCAGCGATCAAGGAGATCGCGGAAGGGCTCTGAGAGTCGCCATCGTGCCGTCCGTCGGCTCAGAATCCGTCTGCAGGTCGAATCCCGCCGATTCGGCCTGCAGACGGATTCTCGGCCTGCGGACGGCACCCGACTGCACATTCCGACGGCGGAACGCAACCCGGTGCTGCACGGGGCGAAGCCCCTCTATGGTCGGCGGAACGAGTTGTCGACGGTGAGGAGAGACCCCGTGTCCCGCAATGTGAGGGTGCTGCGCTGCACACCCGAAGACGTGTTCGATGTGCTGGGCGACGGCTGGCTGTACCCGTCATGGGTCGTCGGGGCGTCTCGCATGCGCGACGTGGACGCGTCGTGGCCGGCGCAGGGGGCCGAGCTTCATCACTCGTTCGGCGTCTGGCCGCTGCTGATCGACGACAAGACCGTCGTGGAGGAGTACGACCCGCCGCGACGCATGGTCATGCGGGCTCGCGGCTGGCCGGTCGGTGAGGCGCGTGTCTTCCTCGAGCTGAAGGCGCGCGGCAGCGACTGCGTCGTGCGCATCCGCGAAGAGGCCGTCGCCGGGCCCGGGCGGTTGGTGCCCCGCGCCCTGATGGACATGATGCTGCACTGGCGCAACGACGAGACCCTGCACCGGCTGGCGTATCTCGCCGAGGGGCGCGCGGTGCCCTCGGAGTACATCGTGTCGCGCGGGCCGCGTGTCGTCGCCGGCGAGTCCTGAACAAGGGGTGCCCTGCGGGGACACCTATAACCAGGGCCACGCTGAATCCGTCGGATCGGAGTTGACTCGAATCATCACTCGACGAGATCCGACAGGAGCATCATGACCGGCAACGTATGGTTCATCACCGGCGCAGGGCGAGGACTGGGTATCGACATCGCGCGATCGGCTCTCGCGGCGGGGCATTCGGTCGTCGCGACCGGGAGGGATGCCGCCCGCGTGGAGCAGGCGGTCGGCGCCCATGAGAACCTCTTCGCGGTCGCCCTCGACATCACCGATCCTTCCGCCGCCGAGCGGGCAGCCAGCGCAGGTGTCGATCGGTTCGGACGGATCGACGTGCTCGTCAACAACGCGGGCAACTTCTACGCCGGCTTCTTCGAGATCCTCAGCGACGAGCAGTTCCGCGCCCAGATGGAGACGAACTTCTTCGGCCCGCTCAGCGTCACCCGTGCTGTCCTTCCCGTGATGCGCGAACAGCGCTCGGGACAGGTGATCACCGTCACCTCCACGGCGGGTCTGGTCGGCGGGGAGTTCACCTCGGCGTATGCGGCATCGAAGTTCGCTCTCGAAGGGTGGATGGAGTCCCTCGCCCCTGAGGTCGCCCCCTTCGGGATCGAGACCATGACGGTGGAACCCGGCTTCTTCCGCACCGAGCTGCTCGTCGAAGGCTCCTCCACGATCTGGCCTGCGCTCGACATCGCCGATTATGCGGAGCGCACGTCGCAGACCATCGAGACGTGGAAGGGCCTGAACGGCCAGCAGGTGGGCGACCCCCGCAAGCTCGCCGATGCGCTCATCGCGATCTCGGACTCGCCGTCTCTTCCGCCGCGCTTCGTCGCCGGAGCAGACGCGATGGGTGCGATCGAAGCCAAGCTCGCCACCGTCCAGCGACAGATCGACGCATACCGCGATCTGTCGGCATCCCTCTCCCACGACGCGTAGACCTGCTCGAAGACGAAGGACACGACATGAAGAACGCACGCCTCGGGAGCCTGAACGTCTCGCGCATCGGCCTCGGCGCGATGACCATGGCCGGCACCTACACGACGGGAGGCGGTCTCGACGAGGACGAATCGATCCGGACCATCCATCGTGCGCTCGAACTGGGCGTCACTCACATCGACACCGCCGAGATCTACGGTCCCTACCTCAGCGAGGAGATCGTCGGCCGGGCGATCCGAGGCCGTCGCGCACAGGTGAAGATCGCGACCAAGTTCGGGCTCGTCTCCCACACCGGTGGTGGTCCCGGCATGATCGACAGCAGCCCGGCGAACGTGAAGGCGGCGGTGGAAGGATCGTTGCGCCGTCTCGGCACCGATCACATCGACCTGTACTACCAGCACCGGGTCGACGCGAACACGCCCATCGAGGAGACGGCCGGCGCTGTCGCTGACCTCATCGCCGAGGGCAAGGTGCTCCACTTCGGGCTCTCCGAAGCATCCGTCCGTACCATCCGTCGAGCGCACGCCGTCCAGCCCGTGTCGGCCCTGCAGACCGAGTACTCGCTGTGGACCCGCGACGTGGAAGCCGAGATCCTGCCCGTGCTCCGCGAACTCGGGATCGGCTTCGTGCCCTATTCGCCACTCGGCCACGGCCTGCTGACGGGAGAGCTCCGCTCAGCGGACGACATCCCCGATGACGACTGGCGGAAGACCAATCCCCGGTTCGTCGGCGAGAACTTCATCCGCAACCTGCGTCTCGTCGACGAGGTGCGCGCGATCGGCGCTGAGATCGGAGCGACCCCCGCGCAGACCGCACTGGCGTGGATCCTCACCCGAGGCGACGACATCGCCCCGATCCCGGGTACCCGCCGCGTGACTCGCGTCGAAGAGAACACGGTGGCGGATGCGATTGAACTCACGCCGGATCAGGCGGCGAGGCTCACCGCGCTGGAGCCCGCAGCAGGGGAACGGCACGACGAGGCGAACATGGTCTCGATCGACAGGTGAACGGCGGCCACGCCCGCGCGTGGACGCCGTCTCCACTCAGCCTCTGACCGCTTGAGCGTCGTGTGTCATGCGATCGGCCTCTGCAAGCAGCTCGACGAGAGCATCTCCGTGGGTCAGCTGCGGATGATGCCCGGCGCCGGGCACGGAGATCAACTCGACGTTCGACCGGGACTCGAGATTCTCGAGTGCGTCAGCGGCGAGGGGGTCGTCGCTTCCCGTGATGAGGCGGATCGGCCCGCGGAAGCGCCCCAGCGCTTCGCGGAGCTCGGCGCGCCACCGATCCGAACCGGCACGCGCGAGCTGCTCGGCCGCTCGCCTGCCCGTGCGGTGCCTGAGGTCGCTGACGCTCGATTCGAGAGCGCCCGCGCTGGAATCCGATCCGGTCAGCCGACGTGACAGCCTCGTCGGATCGGTGTGCCGCAGGTACACGCTCACGAGCGGCCTCAGTCCTGCCGTTGCACCCGCCCGAGCCTGCAGGAAGAACGGTGCGATCAGCGTGAGAGACCTGACCCGCGCCGGCATCCGGTCGGCCGCGACCACCGCCGCGGCAGCTCCGATGGAGTGGCCGATGAGATCGACAGGCCCGTCGCCCAGCACAGCGGGCAGCCACTTCTCCCAGTCCTGGATGCCGGTCCCACCGCTGAGGCCGAGTCCGGGCAGGTCGACGGCTCGCGCGCCGATGCCCGACGCCACCTCGGCCCATGTGTCGGCGTTGACCGGCAGACCGGGAAGGATCACCCGGTCGGATCCGGCGATGCCGAGTTCGAACGTCCTCAACCCGCCCGCGTCGACGATGCGCCGGTCGCCGGTCATCGCGGCGCCGAAGCGATGCGCAGCCAGATGGTCGGCCCACCGCTCGAGAGACACCCGCACGTCGGGCATCCGGATGCCGTGCCGGGTGGCCAGCTCGATCGCGGTGTCCGTCGGATAGCGGTCGGCCGACATGAAGGTGAGCGTCTCGGGATCGGCCTTGGTGATCCACTGCGGGAGGCGGGTGATGACGCCGACCGGGATCCTCACGCGAGGAACCTTCGCGCCGAGATGCCGGCCGACGTGCGTGAGCAGGTCGGCTAGCGGCGGGGTGGCGTCGTCGAGGATCCAGTAGGCCTTGCCCGCGGCATCCGGATCGATCGCCGCTGCCGCCATGAAGGCGGCCAGATAGTCGACCGTGACGACCGGGAGGAATGTCGTCTCGTCGCCGGGCAGTGCGGCCGCCGTGCCGTCCCACATCTGCTCGATGGTCGTGGCCAGCCCGATGTGCTGGTCGGACTCGCCCGTCGCGCTGTCGCCGATCACGCTCGACGGATTGACGACGGTCCAGGGGATGCCGTGCTCCAGAGCGCGGGCTTGGAAGATGGCGTCGGATTCCACCTTCGACGCTTCGTAGGCACCGAGCTCCTCGTAGAGCGCGGCGCGGTGGGCATCCGACCAGGGAACAGTCGTGGGGTCCTGCCCGCCGACCCGGTAACCCGAGACGTGGACGACGCGCTGCAGGTGAGGGAGTGCTGCGGCGAAGGCCATGACCTTCTCGACGATGCCGACATTCGCGCCGCGTGCCTCGTGCGCGGTCATCCCGAAGCGGTAGGAGCCGGCGCAGTTGTGGATCTCGGTGACGGATGAGAACGCCGCTGGTCCGCCTGGGACGATCTCGGGGGCCTCGAAGTCGACGATCGTCGTGCGGATGCTCCGGCTCAGGCCGTGCTCTGCGAGCCATCGCTCGACGCGCGCCCCGGACTCGGCCGAACGAACTGCCGCCGTGACTGTCGCGCCGGCCTCGGCGAGGGTCAGGATGAGATGCCGGCCGACCAGTCCAGAGGCGCCGAACACCAGGGCGTGGCGGGCCTCTTCGCGAGCCGTCATCGGGTCGCTCCCGCGGCCTGGATGCGCTGGTCGACGAGCTCAGCCACGACGTCGGCGGCCGAGAGCAGCGGCTGGGTGCTCTTCATGGCGCGGGACACGATCACCGCTCCCTCGATCATCGAGACGACGACAGTCGCCAGAGAGTGCGCCTCTGCGGTCTTGAGACCGCTGCCCTCGAGAAGGGCGGCGGTCGGAGCGATCCACGACTCGAACGCCGTCGCGCACGCCTGCCGCAGTCGCTCGCTCTCGGCGCCCATCTCCAGCGTGACGACGGAGACCGGGCATCCCAGACGGAAGTCGCTCTCGCTGACGATGGTTGCGAGCGTCTCGATCGCGGCGCGGGCCGCCCCGCCGGCGCCGCCCGCGGACGCCGCGGTCTCTGCGATCAGCGACTGGAACTGCTTCGCGGCCAGGTCGACCGCGGCGACCCCGAGGCCCTCCTTGCCGTCGGGGAAGTGGAAGTAGATCGACCCCTTCGGCGCGCCGGCGTGCTCGATCACGGCGTTCAAGCCGGTGCCGCTGTAGCCGCTGGTCTGGATGAGCTCGAGCATGGACTCTGCGAGCCGTGCCTTGGTCAGGTCTCCTTTGGATGCCATGACTCCAGAATAGACCGGTCTATATATTTTGCAAATCGGGAAGCGGTGGCGTCGTCAGGGCACCCGTGCAACAGCGTGCGACATTTCGACACTTGCGCGCGCTAGTCCTGGCCTTGTAGCATCGATCATTATCAACTAGCACGCGCTAGTGACGAGCTTGCGGACGCTCCCCCCGCAGCAATCCCGACAACGGAGTCCCGATGCCCAGCAACGCCCGCGATGACGAATCGCTCTTCGCTCCCGTACCCTCGCCGCTTCCCTCGGCGACTGTGCCCCCCGAGGTGATCAGCCCGATGGGCTCGGCCTCGCCGGATCTCCCCGAGGTCAACGCCCGCTACATCTGGTTCATGGTGCTGGCGCAGTTCGGCGTATTCATGGCCTTCATCACGCCCATCGCGATCTCGCTCGCAGTGCGGCTCGGTGAGCTGGCGCCGAACAACCAGGAGTACCTCGGCTACATCACGGGTGCGGGTGCGCTCTGGGTGATGCTGACCGCCCCGTTCATAGGCATCTGGAGCGACCGCACGCGTTCCCGGCTCGGCCGTCGCCGTCCGTTCATGATCGGCGGCATGGTCGTCGGTGTGGTCTCGTTGGTGGTGATGGCACTGGCTCCCTCCGTGCTCCTGCTCGGCGCAGGCTGGATTCTCGCGCAGTGGGGTTGGGGCACCGTGCTCGGCAACCTGCAGAACTCGACGGCAGACCGTCTCCCTGAATCCCAGCGCGGCAAGGTCGCAGGCCTCACCGGTTTCGCGACTCAGGTGGCCCCGGTCATCGGTGTGATCGCCACGATGGGCCTCACGGCTGATCCGTTGCTTCTGTTCCTGGTGCCCGGCATCGTGGGCGTCGTCTTCGTCGTGCTCTTCGTGGCGCTCGTGCACGAGGACGACAGTCGCGGGCTGTCCCTGGATCGCATCGGCGTGGCCGGCGTGCTGGGCAAGTACCTGTACGATCCGCGCAAGTATCCGGACTTCTCGTGGAACTGGTTGGGGCGATTCCTCTTCTACTTCGGTCTCACGCTCAACACCACGTTCACCGCGTACTTCTTCGCCGAGCGACTCGGCGTCTCGATCACCGAGGTCTCCGGAATCATCGGAATCCTCGGCGCCGTCGGAGTGCTCGCTACGACCGCTGGTGCAATCGGGGGCGGTTTCCTTTCCGATCGCCTGCGGCAGCGCCGAGTGTTCCTCGTGATCGGCGGTGCGATCATGGCAACGGGCATGGTCACGATGGCGCTCTCGTCCGATCTCCCGGTGCTGTTCGCGGGCTCGCTCATCGTCTCGCTCGGGATCGGATTGTTCTCGGCCGTCGACATGGCGCTGCTTCTCGACGTCCTGCCGGAGAAGCAGACGGATGCCGGACGCTTCATGGGAATCACCGGCTTCGCGACCTCGATCCCTCAGGCCGCTGCGCCATTCATCGCGTCCGGGATCCTCTTGATCGGCGTGTCGGGGACGGCGAAGAACTACTCGCTGCTCTTCTTCATCGCCGCCACGTTGGTGCTGCTGGGCGGCCTCGTCATCCTTCGCATTAGGTCCGTCCGCTAACCCTTTCTCACCGATCTCGAGGAGAGACCGACCATGACCACTGCCAGCTTCATCACCCCCATCGGCGAGAGCGGTCGCGAGGAGGACCCGGCGCCGTACTTCCGCCGGGCGTTCGACGCATCCGCCGAGCTGCAGCGTGCCACCTTGCGGATCACTGCGATCGGTGTCGTGGAGGCCTGGCTCAATGGCCGCCGAGTCGGAGACGAGGTGCTCGCACCGGGATGGACCTCATATGGGCACCGCCTTGCGGTCTCAAGCCACGACGTCACCGCGTTGATTCAGGAGGGCGAGAACGCGCTCGGTGCGATCGTGGGCGAGGGATGGGCGCTGGGGAGACTCGGCTGGGAGGGCCGGCGCAATCACTACGGCGATCGTCCGGCGCTGTGGGCCGAACTTGTGCTCGAGTACGCCGACCGGGTGGAGACGATCGGCACGGACCAGACGTTCCGCGCATCTTTCGGCGCCATCCGCAGTTCGAGCATCTACGACGGCGAGGTCGTCGATGCTCGGCTGGAGCCGACGGGATGGAGCGAACCCGGATTCGATGACCGTGCGTGGTCGCCGGTGGGGCCGTTCGAATGGCCGCTCGAGGCCTTGACCGAGACGACGGCTGAGCCGATCCGTCGCATCGAGGAGCTGGCCCCCGTAGCAATCACCACGAGTCCGACGGGTCGCACCGTCGTCGACTTCGGACAGAACATCTCGGGCTGGGTGCGCTTCACTGTGCGTGCGGCATCCGGTGACGTGATCACCCTTCGGCACGCCGAGACTCTCACCGACGGAGACCTCGACTACGAGACGATCCGCACCGCGAAGGCCACCGACGTCTACACGGCTCGCGGAGACGGGGCCGAGACCTTCGAGCCCCGCTTCACGTTCCACGGGTTCCGCTACGTCGACATCGAGGGCTGGCCGGGGGTGCCCACGACGGACGAGATCCGCGGCATCCTGGTACACAGCGACATGACCCGCACGGGATGGTTCGAGACGTCCGACCCGCTGGTGAACCGGCTGCACGAGAACGTCGTGTGGTCGATGCGCGACAATTTCGTGGGCGTGCCGACCGACTGCCCGCAGCGGGACGAACGTCTCGGCTGGACGGGTGATCTCAATGCATTCGCACCGACGGCCGCGTTCCTCTACGACGTGCGCGGTGTGCTCGGCTCGTGGCTGGAGGACCTCGCTGCGGAGCAGCGCGAGAAGGGCTTCGTGCCATGGGTCGTGCCGGATGTGCTGTCGACCCCGTCTTCGCCGACAGCCCTGTGGTCGGATGTCGCGGTCAGTCTGCCTTGGACGCTCTACCAGGAATATGGCGATCTCGAGATCCTGCGTCGCGCCTACCAGTCGATGACGGCGTTCATCCGCAGTGTGGAGCCGTCGCTCGACGAGCACGGCCTGTGGTCGACCGGGTTCCAGTACGGCGACTGGCTCGATCCCGACGCCCCGATCGACAACCCGGCCGGCGGTAAGACGGACCGTCACCTCGTGGCATCCGCCTATCTCTGCAAGACGACGCGCGAGCTGGCCAAGACGGCAGCTCTGCTCGGCGAGGAAGCGGATGCTGCGCACTTCACTGAGCTCGCCGATCGAGTGCGTGCGGCCTTCCGCCGCGAGTACGTCACCGAAGCCGGACGGATCGTCAACGAGTCGGCGACCGCATACGCCCTTGCCATCGTGTTCGACATCCTCGACCCCGAGCAGCGACAGCACGCCGGCCAGCAGCTCGCGAACCTCGTCGCCAAGGCCGGGTTCACCATCTCCACCGGATTCGCGGGCACGCCGCTCGTGACGGATGCGCTGTCCAGCACCGGCCACCTCGACGAGGCCTACGCGCTGCTCAACGAGACCCAGTGCCCGTCGTTCCTCTACCCCGTGACCATGGGTGCGACGACTATCTGGGAACGATGGGACTCGATCCGCCCGGACGGGACCGTCAATCCGTCGGGTATGACGTCGCTGAACCACTACGCACTCGGCGCGGTCGCGTCGTGGCTGCACCGCGTCGTCGGTGGCATCGAGGCGATCGAACCCGGATACCGACGGCTGCGCATCGCCCCGCAGCCGGGTGGCGGACTCACCTCTGCCACGACGAAGCACACCACCACCCAGGGCGAGATCGCCGTGTCGTGGCGCCACGAGAACGGCGAGATGGCCGTTGATGTCGTCGTGCCGGAGGGCGCGGATGCCGAGGTGGTGCTGCCGCTGCATCCAGATGCCGTGACCGAGACCGTCGGCAGCGGCAACCACTCCTGGCGGTATGCCGTGCCCGTGCCCAAGCGGCCCGAGTACTCGATGGATACGTCCCTGAACGTGCTGGCAGCCGACCCGATCGTGTGGCGTGACGTCACCGCGGTCTTCGCGAAGCACCTGCCTGGAATCCCGATCGACGGCACCGCGCCCGAAGCGGCAGTGATGAGTCTCGACATCGTGCTCGGGTACATCCCGGGTGCATCCGAAGACCTGCGCGCCGACCTCGAGCGCGCTGTGACCGATTCGAACACTCAAGGAGTGCACGCATGACTGACATCCAGGCACGGCCCGCAACTGCTGGTGAGATCGACGAGTCGTTCGCCGAAGTGGCCGCTCTGCTCAGCGGCCAGGACTTCTGGTCGACGCGCGCGGGCGACGGCATCCGATCCATCGTGCTGACCGACGGCCCGCACGGCGTGCGGCGTCAGGGCGCCGACGCCGACCATCTCGGTCTCAACCAGAGCCTTCCCGCGACCTGCTTCCCGCCCGGCGCGGGAATCGCCTCCAGCTGGGACCCGAGCCTGATGCGCGAGGTCGGCGAAGCGCTGGGCCTCGAGGCGCGAGCACTCGGGGTCGACGTGCTGCTCGGGCCCGCGATCAACATCAAGCGCTCACCGCTGGGCGGGCGCACCTTCGAGTACCTCTCTGAAGACCCGCACCTCACGGGTGCTCTCGCTGTCGAGTACGTTCGCGGTGTCCAGAGCACCGGGGTCGGCACATCGGTGAAGCACTTCGCCGTCAACAACCAGGAGACCGACCGGATGCGCGCCAGCGCCGAGGTCGACGCCCGCACGCTCCGCGAGATCTACCTGCCCGCGTTCGAACGCGTCGTCACGGAGGCATCGCCGACATCGGTGATGAGCGCGTACAACGCCATCAACGGCGTCTTCTCGTCTGAGAACCACTGGCTCCTTACCGAGCTGCTGCGCGAGGAGTGGGGCTTCGACGGCCTCGTCGTCTCGGACTGGGGCGCGATCAAGGACCGCGTCGATGCACTGGCCGCGGGACTCGACCTCGAGATGCCCGGATCGGGCGACGCGGGAACGGAGGCGATCCTGCAGGCGGTGCGCGACGGGCGGCTCGACCGATCGGTCGTGGAGGCCAGCGTCGAGAGGCTACGGTCGCTCGCTGATCGCACGGCGTCCTCCGGGGGAGCGCCGACGCTCGATCTCGACGCGCATCATGCGCTCGCACGCCGGGCAGCGGCGGCGTCGATCGTTCTCCTGCGCAACCAGGACGAGACCCTGCCGCTTCGGGCGGGGCAGCGGGTGGCTGTCGTTGGTGAGCTCGCCGTGGCACCGCAGTATCAGGGCGGCGGCAGCTCGCACGTGAACCCGACCCGAGTCGACCTGCCGCTCGATGAGCTGCGCATCGCCCTTGGTGATGAGAACGTCGTCTACGCGGCGGGGTACTCCCGTGCCGCCTCCGATGACAACGAGGCACTGCTGGCCGAGGCGTGTGCGGCGACAGCATCCGCTGACGTGGCCGTCGTCTTCGTCGGCCTCTACGAGGAAGATCAGTCCGAAGGATTCGACCGAGAGCACATCGACCTGCCTCCCGCTCATCTGGCGCTGATCGACGCGGTCTCCGACGCCGCGAAGAAGACCGTCGTCGTACTGTCGAACGGCGGCGTCGTCACGCTCGAGCCGTGGCATGACAGGGTCGACGCGATCGTCGAGGGCTGGGCCCTCGGCCAAGCCGTCGGCAGCGCCCTCACCGACGTCCTTACTGGCGCAGTGAACCCCTCCGGGCGCCTTGCCGAGACGATCCCGCTCGCGCTGGCCGACACCCCGTCCTTCCTGAACTTCCCTGGCGAGCAGGAAGTAGTCCGCTACGGCGAAGGCGTGTTCGTCGGCTACCGCTACTACACCAGCGTGGGTCGAACGGTGCGGTATCCGTTCGGTCACGGACTCAGCTATACGACGTTCAGCGTCGAAGCACTCGAGGTCGAGGCGGACGGGTCGGATGCCGCGATCGCACACGTGACCGTGCGGAACACCGGTTCGGTGACGGGGTCGGAAGTGGTGCAGCTCTATGTCGCCCCCGCCCCGTCGGCTGTTCGACGCCCCGCGCGCGAACTCGGAGCGTTCACCAAGGTGACGCTCGAACCGGGGGCGGCCACCACCGTGTCGTTGCCGCTGGAGCGTCGCGCCTTCGCGCACTGGGACGCCCGCGGCGCACGCTGGTGGGTCGATCCGGGCATGTACCGCGTCGAGCTCGGCCGGTCGGCGAACGACATCGTCGCCGTTCGCGACCTTGCGCTCGCGGGAGATGTCGAGCGTCCGCCCGCCCTCAGCCTGGAGTCCACGGTGAAGGAGTGGTTCGGTCATGCGATCGTCGGGCCGGTGCTGATGCAGAGCATGATGGCGAACGCGACGGCCGAGCAGCAGGCGGCGGCCGAGGCGAATGCGAACGCTCTCAAGATGGTCGATTCGATGCCGATGGGGCAGTTCGCTCGGTTCCCCGGAGTGGAGATCCCCGAAGAGGCGCTCGAACAGCTCATCGCGCTGAGTGTCTCCGTCGCGCTGGCGGAGGCTGCCGCATGACCCGCGGCCTTCGACGACGGCGCGTCTTCCTGACGGGCGCGGCGGGCAACTGGGGCCGCGCGATCCTGCGTGAATTCGCGGAGCGGGCCGACGACTACCAGGTGGTCGCACTCGTACTCCCCTCGGCGAAGGATGCCGCAGCGATTCGTCGCTTCGAGGACATGGAGAACCTCGAAGTGGTGTTCGGGGACCTCACCGACTACGCCGCCGTCGAACGCTGCGTACGCGGTGCGGACGTCGTTCTGCATGTGGGCGCGGTGGTGTCGCCGTTCGCGGACGCGCATCCCGACCTCGCGCACCGGGTGAACGTCGGCAGCATCCGCAACATCATCCGCGCGGTGCGGGCGCAACCAGACCCGGCGGCGATCGGCGTCATCGGCATCGGCACGGTCGCGGAGACCGGAGACCGCACGCCGCCTCACCACTGGGGTCGGGTCGGCGACCCGCTGCGAGTCTCGCAGTTCGATGAGTACGGTCAGAGCAAGATCATCGCCGAGAAGGAACTCGTCGACTCGGGTCTGCCGAACTGGGCGTGGTTGCGTCAGACCGGCATCTTCCACCCGGGGATGCTGGAGATACGCGACCCGATCATGACGCACTCGACACTCGGCGGGGTGATGGAATGGGTCACCGCTGAGGACGCCGCGAGACTCCTCGTGAACGCCTGCGATCCGGACGTCCCGGCCGAGTTCTGGGGCGGCATCCACAACATCGGCGGAGGGGAGGCATGGCGGCTCACGAACTGGCAACTGCAGACGATGATCTCCGGCGCGATGGGGGTCCGCGACGTACGCAAGTGGCACGAGCGGAACTGGTTCGCCACCCGCAACTTCCACGGTCAGTGGTACACGGACTCCGACCGCCTGGAGGCCCTCGTGCCATTCCGCCAGGACACCCCGAAAGATGCGCTCGCGCGAGCGATCGCCACGCTCCCTCCTGCCGTTCGTTCCGCCGGGCTGATTCCGGCGGCGATCGTGAAGCACCTCGTGTTGAAGCCGCTCGCCTACAAGTCCCGCGGGACCATGGACTACATTCGGCGCGGAGACGAGGCCGGCATCTCGGCGTTCTTCGGGTCCCGGGAAGAATGGGAGGCCATCGGGGATTGGTCGACGTTCTGGCCGCCGCGCCCCGACCGCTCGCCACGACTGCTCGACCACGGATACGACGAGTCGAAGGATCCGTCGGAATGGAGCTCTCTCGACTACGTCGAGGCCGCGACGTTCCGCGGCGGAGAGCTGCTCTCGGTGGACGCCGGTCGAGGCGACATCGCGACGCAACTGCGGTGGCGCTGCGCGTTCGGTCATGAGTTCGCAGGCAGCCCGCGCCTGGTGCTCGCTGCCGGGCACTGGTGCCCCGACTGCGTCACGGATGTCGTCGGCTATTCGGCGCAGGCGGAGCGGAATCCGTTCCTCGCGCAGCTCGAGCTCTCGGCGAGCCGCGACGGCGTGATGGCGGCGATGGATGGTGCGCCATTCTGAGGAATACGGCAGTGGGGCTCCGGCCAGCAACGACAGGAGCCGGAGTCAGGCGCGTTTCCCCAGCGGCGCCGTCGACGCGCGCGCTACAAGCTCGACCTGCAGTTCCGGACCCGCGCTCGGGAGCGGTCGATCTTCGACAGCGCTGAGTGCGAGGGCAGCGAGGTAGCGACCGAGGCCCACCGAATCCATGCTGATCGTCGACAGTCGGGGCTCGAACATCGATGCCAGGGGCGTGTCATCGTGCCCGACGACGGAGAGGTCCCCCGGGATCGACAGTCCTGCGCGAATCCCCGCCCCCACCAGCGTCGCAGCGACGTCGTCGTTGTAGGCGGCGATTGCCGTGGCTCCCGCTGCGCGCCACTGTCGGATGGCGGCGCCCGCCGAGGCATCCGTCAAGTCGAGGTCCGTCGATGGCAGCAACTCGAGACCCAGGGACTCGGCGGCCTCATTCGCGCGACGGCGCCGGACAGCCACCAGATCGGCGATGCGAGGGTCGGCGGAGCCTGCGAACGCTATGGACCGGTGACCGAGGTCGAAGAGGTGGCGCACCTGCAGTACGGGACCGTCCTCGGAGTACTCCTCGGCCATCGGTTCCGCCGGGTCTGGGATCAGGCGGGCCACGCCGGAGGCGCGAATGGAATCCGCGACGCCCGGACCGAACGGCGTCATCGACATCACGACGTCGGGTTGCAGGGTCTCCCATAGAGGCCGGGCTTGTCCCGTCGGGTGCGGCGTGTAGGTGATCAGGGCGTAGCCTGCCTCATCGAGGGCCAAGGAGGCCTCCTCGATGTTGCGACGCAGCTTGAAGTCGAGCGGCCAATCGGGCAGAACCAGCAGCACGATGCGTGTGCGTCCGCTCGCCAGTGCGCGTGCGGCGATGTGTGGGCGGTAGCCGAGGCGCTTGGCTTCATCGAGCACTCGCGTCCGCGTGGCTGCGGAGATCGTCTGGCCCGGGGTGTCGTTGAGCACGAAACCGACGGTGGCGCGAGAGAGGCCGAGCGACCGTGCGATGTCGGCCGCCGTGACGCGGCGGGTGCTCGCCTGGGACATTCGGTCGCCTCTCATCAGTGCGTGACTTGCGCGCGCTAGCAGATCCAAGTGTAGCATCCGCGCGTTCGCCGGCCCGGTGGATCCGGGTGGTTGTGGCGTTCGTCCAACCCGACCGCCTGTCCCCGTCGGCCCATTCCCGACAACAAAAAACCTCTTGACACGGCATCCGCTCTCGAATAACGTACAACCAAATGGTTGTACAAAGAGAACTCAGCGAGGCGGAGGTCGACCGTGTCTTTCACGCACTGGCGACGTCGACCCGGCGGGACATCCTGCGCCGGACGATCGAGCGTGAGCAGTCCGTCTCGGACCTCGCCTCCGAATACGACATGTCGTTCGCAGCTGTCCAGAAGCACGTGGCAGTGCTGGAGGCTGCGGACCTCATCATCAAGCGCGCCGAGGGACGCGAGCGGCTTGTCCGCGCGAACCCCGAGATGATCGCCCGCGCCAGGGCGCTCCTCGCCCGATACGAAGAGCTGTGGCGGTCGCGCATCGCCCGCCTCGACGATCTGCTGGCCGAGCCGGCACCCACGCAGAAGAAGAACACCGAACCGAAAGAACAGGGAGATTGACATGCCCGTCACCGACGTCACCACCGACCCCGAGAACCTGACGATGACCATCGTCGCCGAGTTCGCCGCACCCGTCGAACGGGTCTGGAGCGCCTACAGCGACCCGCGCCAGCTCGAGCGCTTCTGGGGTCCTCCCGGATGGCCGGCGACCTTCACCGCCTGGGACCACTCGGTCGGCGGGCGGGCGTACTACACGCTGACCGGCCCGCGCGGAGAGAGCTCGTCCGGATCGTGGGAGTTCCTCTCGATCGACGGTCCGCACAGCTTCGAGGTGCTCGACTCGTTCGTCGACGCCGAGGGCAAGCCGCTCGAGGGATTCTCTCCGATGCGCATGAAGCTGTCCTTCGAGCCTGACGGCGAGGGCACGCGCATGGTCGGCGAGAGCTGGTTCGACTCGGCGGAGGCGCTCGAGCAGGTCGTCGCGATGGGCGTCATCGAGGGTACGAAGATGGCGATGGCTCAGCTCGACGCCGTCCTGCAGGACCTCCGCGACTTCGCGCAGGGCAAGGGCACGCAGGTCGAGCTTCTCGACGACGTCCACGTGCGCATCACCCGGCTCGTCGAGGGGCCGCGCGAGCTGGTGTGGCGCGCGTACAACGAGGAGGAGCTGATGCGGCAGTGGATGCTCGGCCCTGACGGGTGGGAGATGACCGAGTGCGTCATCGCCATCGAGCCCGGCGGGTCGCACCGCACCTCGTGGGCGCCGGTCGGAGACACCGAGGGTGAGCCGTTCGGGTTCGAGGGCGAGGTGCTGCTGGTCGACGCTCCGCGCCGCGCCGTCACCACCGAGCGGATGATCGGCACAGAGGGCCCCGAGACTCTCAACGACCTCAACCTCTACGAGGAGGACGGCGCGACCCTCGTCACGCTGCTCATCGAGTACCCCGACAAGGAGACTCGCGACATGATCCTCGCGACCGGCATGGCCGAGGGCATGGAAGCCTCGTACGCGCGACTCGAGAGCACGTTGCTCAAGGTCTGAGCGCTCGCCGCTCGTGACGAACGGGCCGGATCCTTCGGGATCCGGCCCGTTCTGCGTGGTCGGGGAACTGGGATCGACCGTCAGATCAACCGGCGCAGCGCCTCTTCGAGGGTGACGCCCTGGGCCTCGGCGAGGTCGGTGAGGCGTGCGTGCTCATCGCCGCTCAGCGTGATGCGCAGCTCGATCGGATCGTCGGCCGGTGCGTCGTCGAGGCCGTCGAACAGGTCGGATGCCTCGGCCCACAGCGGCTCGGCGAGCGATGCCGCAGCGGCGGGGGAGGGAGCGGATGCCTCGGCTGCGCCGACCGCGGAGCCACGCGCAGCGCCGGCCGTCGAGGTCGCGACAGCATCGGAAGAGTCCATCCAGGCAGGGGTACGCGTCGCCGCCGCGACCGCCGCAGACCCCGCGACCGCTGCTCCGGCGTCCGTGGCCATCGTGAAGCCCGGACCCCGCCGCGGCTCCTGCTTCGCCTGATACGCCTTCGCGGCGGCGTTGGCGCGCTGATCGGCGGCCTCGTTGAGCGGATGGCCGGCGTGACCCTTGACCCACGAGAACTCGACGTCGCGGCCGCGCATCTCCTCATCGAGCGCCTCCATGAGGTCGCGGTTGAGCACCGGTCCGCCGTCGGACTTGCGCCAGCCCTTGCGCTTCCATCCGGGCATCCACTTCGTGATCGAGTCGATCACGTACTTGCTGTCGCACTCGATCAGGAGCTTCTCGTCGGTCCCGGCGGTTGCGCGCAGCAGCTCGAGCACCGCCTGCAGCTCTCCTTGGTTGTTCGTGCCGTGCGGAGATCCGCCGGCCGCCCAGTTCTCGTCGTCGATGTACCAAGCCCAGCCGTTGGGGCCGGGATTGCCCAGGGCCGAGCCGTCTGCGGCGGCGGTGATCGTCATCCCTCCACCGTAGCCGGGGCCGGCGACGCCCTCTGTCCCGGGCCGCGCACGCCAGCCTCGGCGATGTACGCCTCCCTCGTCGAGAAACCGCGGATTCGACCGAGGCAAGCGCACAAGAGCGAGGGAAGAGCGCGGCGCGCGTCAGACCTCGGGCTCGCCGTTCTCCTCGCCTTCGGCCTCGGGCGCCGGGGGCGCCACGGGGAACACCATCGTGGTGTACTGCGCATCGAGGCCGAGCGCGAGCGAATCGACACTCGGCACCTCGTCGAGGAGGTCAGCCTCACTGCGTGCGAGCGGCTCGGAGGGCAGAACCCACTGGTTCTCGTCTTCTTCGGAGCGCTGCTGGAAAAGTCCCATGCCTCCATTGTGCGCCGCCCGGGGCGCCGGCGGCGGGACTCATCGGAAGCTGTCAGGAGCGGGATGCCGCCCGCACGGCGTCGACCAGCTCGCGCCACGGGCCGTCGAGGGCGCCGTCGGGCAGTTCCTGCTCCCGGCGCTCCGCCGGGGTGCTGGCTCGGATGCTCCACACGAACCGATCCGCACCGGTGTCGTCGGGGGCGGGCTCGTCCCAGGGGCACGAGTCGATCAGCGCGATCCAGTCTCCGGCTTCTTCGGGAGGGGCCTCGACGCGCCAGCGACGTCGGATGCCGGCGATGCCGCCCGTGCGCACCACTGCGATCACGACATGCGCATCATCGCCTTCGGGTGGAAGGACCTCTCTCATCGTTCAAGACTCCCACGGTCGTCCACGCGCGTCGAGCGGCTGCTTCGACGACCGTTCCGTCGGTCTCGCGGTCGAGAGCGGATGCCGCGGCGATCGTCGCCTCGGCGAACTCCGCGAAGGTGGCGGTGCTCGACAGGCCGCCCGTGAGGGTGCGGTACCAGACCGTGCCCGCGCGCTCCCAGGCGTTGCCGCCGAGGTCGGTCGCGAACAGGGCGAAGGCGCGATTCGGGATGCCGGAGTTGATGTGCACTCCGCCGTTGTCTTCTGTGGTGCGCACGAACCCGTCCATGTGATCGGGCTGCGGGTCCTTGCCGAGCTCGTCGTCGTCGTAGGCGGTGCCCGGGTGCAGCATCGATCGCAGGGCCTCGCCCTGAACGGCATCCGTGAAGATCTCGGCTCCGATCAGCCAGCTCGCCTCGGTGGCCGACTGCCCGAGCAGGTACTGCTCGGTTAGCGCGCCGAACACGTCGGCGATCGACTCGTTCAGGGCACCCGGCTGCCCCTGGTACTCGAGGTTCGCGGTGTGCTGCACGACACCGTGCGCGAGCTCGTGCCCGATCACGGTGGTCGATGCCGTGAAGCCGGTGAAGACCTCGCCGTCGCCGTCGCCGAACACCATGCGCTCGCCGTCCCAGAAGGCGTTGTCGTAGTCGACGCCGTAGTGCACCGAGGCGTTGAGCGGAGCGCCGGCGTCGTCGAGCGAGTTGCGCCGGAAGGCGGAGAGCAGCAGCTCGAACGTGGCGCCCAGGCCGTCGAACGCCTGGTTCACCGCTTCGTCGGCGACGGGGGCGTCGTCTTCGGAGCGCACGACGATCCCGGGGAGCTTCTGCGTGTTCCCGGCGTCGCTGATCGTGCGGTTCGGTGCGACGGAGAGCTGCGCGACGAGGTCGCCGTTCTCGTCGATGGACAGATCGAGGCGCGCGCGGAACGGCGGGCGCCCCGCGGTCAGCGTCTGCCGGGCGGCGGCCGCGGCTCCGGGGAACCTTCCGGATTCGGCCAGGCGCGCAAGCAGATAGGAGGGGATGATTCCGGGGGATCCTGCGTGGCTGCTCATGCCTCGACGATACGCCGGGCCGCCGACGTTCGCGCCTTCGGCGGCGGGCGAGGTTCGACCTGCAGCCGGAGTCCTTCCGGTCGCGATTCGTGCCGTCGGGAGCGGCCGGAAGCGGCGCAGATCGCGACCGGAACCGAGGGGCGGATGCCGGAAACGGCACAGATCGCGACCGGAACGACGCGAGCTCAGTCCCCGGCGAGAAGTCGAAGAATGCCCTTCTGATTTGATATTGAGAATCGTTCTCAATAAAGTGGCGTCCTGTGACCACGACCATCCGACGCCGCGCCGCGGCGCTCCTCGCGACCACGTTCCTCTCTTCCGTCATCGTCGGGTGCGCAGCATCCGACGCGCCGGAGATCGCCGCGACCTCCCCTGCCGGTGACGTCGTCGACGGCGGCGGAGCGGCCGAGGTCGCCGCGCCGGCGCGCGCCCTGGTCGTCGCCGACGAACGCGGCGGGCTCACCCTTCTCGACCTCGCCACCGAAGGCCGCAGCGTCATCGCCGAGCCCGGCGACCGCCGGATCAGCGACCTCGAGGGGAGCGGACGCTTCCTCTTCGTCGTGCGAGACGGCGCCGTCGGCATCGTCGACTCCGGACGCTGGACCATGCCGCACGGCGATCACTCGCACTACTTCCGCGGCGAACCCCGTGCGCTCGGGACGGTCGACGGCGACGGCCGGGCGCTCATCGGCGCCGGGGCGGATGCCACCGTCATCCGCTTCGACGGGGAGGTGGCGGTTCTCGACCATGAGGCGCTGGGGGAGGGCACGGTCGACCCGGCGCGTTCCGCGCTCGACGGCGACGGCGCAGCGATCGCCGTCGCCGGTCATCTTGTGACCGCGACGGATGCCGGCATCGAGATCGTCGGCGCGCCCGCCGCCCCGTGCGTGGCCGCGAGCGACGTCGATCTCACGCGCGTCGGGGTCGTGTTCGCGTGTGCTGACGGCGCTGTGCTCGTCAGCCGCGAAGTCGACGGCACCGCGTCATCCGAGTCGATCCCCTATCCGGCGGATGCCGGCGCACCCGCGCTCGCGCTCTCCGGGCGAACCGACCGGCCCGATCTCGCCGGCGTCTCTGCCGATGGCGGCGCCTGGCTGCTGGATGTACGCGAGCGGACCTGGACCCTCCTTCCCTCGGATGTGCCCCTCGTCGACGCCGCCGCGATCGGTGACGATGCCTCCCGCACCGCCGCGATCGCCGCTGACGGGACCGTGCGGATCCTCGCTGCAGACGGCGCCGAGCTCGCCCGCACCGAACCAATCCTCGCCGATGCGCTGGCCGATGCCGCGCTCAGCGAGCGGGTGCAGCTGGTCGTCGACGGCGACCGCGCCTACGTCTCGGACCCTGTCGGCGGGAACGTGCACGAGATCGATCTCGACGACGCACGCGTCACCCGCACCTTCGCCGACCTGCACCCGTGGGCCGTCGAGCTCGTCGGCTGACTGACGGTCGCACGCCTCACCAGACGCATCACGAAAAGCACCAAGAGAAAGAGAGAACATCATGTTCCGTCCTGTCCGACATCGCCTTGCGGCCGGTGCCGTCGCCGCGCTCGCCGCCGTGACCCTCGCCGGGTGTGCGGCCGCCGGCGCCCCGGCATCCGCTCCCGAATCCTCGAGCACCGCGGCCGACAGCGGCACCCGGGTCGCCGTCGCCTACGACGGCGGCGTCGTCGTGCTCGACGGCGACACCCTCGAGCCGGTGGGCGAGGCCGAACTGCCCGGCTACCTCCGTGTGAGCACAGCGGGCGACGCCGGCGGACACGTCTTCGTCACGACGGACGGCGGGTTCCACGTGCTCGACACCGGCATCGACTCGGGAGAGGTCGCGTTCACGGGTGAGGTGTTCGACGCGGCGACGCCCGGTCACGTCACCCCTCACGCCGGGCGCACAGCGCTCTTCGATGACGCCACCGGCGACGTGCGCATCTTCGACACCGACGCGATCGGCACCGGCGAACTCCCCGCCTTCGACACGCTGACGTCCGAGGCGGCGCACCACGGCGTGGCGATCGAGCTGTCCGACGGCACCAGCCTGTCGACCATCGGCACCGCCGAGTCGCGCAGCGGCGTGCGCCACCTCGACGCCGACGGCACCGAGCTCGCGCGCGACGAGACCTGCCCGGGCGTGCACGGAGAAGGCGCTGTGAAGGACGAGGCCGTCGTGTTCGGCTGCGAAGACGGTGTGCTGCTCTTCTCCGACGGAGCGTTCACCAAGCTCGATGCCCCCGATGAGTTCGGCCGCACCGGCAACGCCTACGTGACCGACTCGAGCCCGATCGCGGTCGGCGACTACAAGACCGACCCCGACGCCGAGGGCTACCTGCTCTCGGAGCTGACGCTCATCGACACCCGGGCGCAGGCCCTCTCGGTGGTCCAGCTCCCCGAGGGCGTCGAGTACACCTGGCGCGGCGTGGGTCGCGACGAGCGCGACGGCATCGTCCTGCTCAGCGCCGACGGATCTCTCTACTCGCTCGACGAAGCGGGCGCGGTGCAGGAGTCGTGGCCCGTCATCGAGCCGTGGGAGAGCCCGGTGGAATGGCAGAACCCGCATCCCGGTCTGAAGGTCGTCGGCGACATCGCGTACGTGAGCGAACCCGCGGCGAACAGCATCCACGCCGTCGATCTGCACTCGGGCGAGATCATCGCCTCGCAGGAGCTCGACGTGGTGCCCGGCGAGTTCGTCGTGGTCGGAGCAGGCGCGCACTGAGACGCGCGCACGAGGCGGGTCCGGTTCGCCCGGGCCCGCCTTCGGCGTGCCGGGGCGCTGCTCGCCGATCATTCCGGTCGCAGTTCGTGCCGGGTGGGCGGCTGCGCGCGGCGTTCCGGTCGCACTTGGTGCCGCCGGAATCGATCCGAGGCGGCACGAACCGCGACCGGAAGCCAGCGACGGATGCCGGAGGCAGCGCGAACTGCAACCGGAAGGGGACGGCGGCTGCTCGGGCGGGAGCCTGCGGACGGCCGCGGATGCGGCCCGGGTCAGTCGTACTCGACGCCGATCACGGTCGTGCGGACCCCGTTCGACTCGTACTGCACCGGCATCCCGGGGTGGACGATCGAGAACCAGAAGGTGCCGCCCTCGGTGTCGTAGCGGAGGCACTCGACCTCGCCGAGCGGGATCGACAGGGTCTCGGTCGAGACCGAGGTCGTCTCGGCGTCGAACGCGGCGTGCCGCTGCAGCTCGAGCCAGGTCACGCGGTTCGCCGACAGGTCGGAGCGGTCGTCCTGCGACCAGCGCTCGAGCGTGGCGCCCTCGGCATCCGTCTCGCTGAACCTGTTGTATCGCGACGATGTCGTCCCATCGGGCAGAGCGATGCGGATGCTGATGGTCTTGCCTCGTCCGGTGGCGTCGCGGATCTCGGCTGCGGTGAACGGAGTCGGCAGGAGCCCCGGGCCGAGGACGTGCGGATCGATCATGCGACCATTGTCCACCCGTGCTCATGCGCGGCATCCGATCCTGACGTCCCGCAGGCCGACGTCCAGAACACTCGCGTAAAATCGGCACAATGACCGACACCGCGCCGTTCGACGACCTCAGGGACCCAGAGGGGCTCGGGGACCCAGAGCGGCACGGCGCGTCGGATGCGGCGGACCCGGGCGCCGGCATCGACCCCGACGATCTCGCCACCACGCTGCGCGTGCTGTCCGAGCTCCACGAGATCGACAACGAGCACCCGGACTTCATCGCCGTCCGCCACGCCACCGCCGCGATGTTCAAGGCTGTCAAGCGCGTGCGCCGCAAGGAGATCCGCGACGCGATCGCCGAGGCCGACAAGGCCGTCGTCGCCCGCACGGCGACAGGGGCGCCCGACCGCATCGACGACGAGACCCGCGGAAACGACCTCGCCTCGAGCGTCGTCGACGCTCCGATCGCCGGCGAGCTGATCAAACCGCGCAACTGCTACATCTGCAAGCAGCCGTACACGCTCGTCGACGCGTTCTATCACCAGCTCTGCCCCGACTGTGCCCGCTTCAGCCACGGCAAGCGCAACGCCCGCACCGACCTCACCGGCAAGCGCGCGCTGCTCACCGGCGGCCGCGCGAAGATCGGCATGCACATCGCGCTGCGGCTGCTCCGCGACGGCGCGCACACCACGATCACGACGCGCTTCCCCCGCGATGCGGTCCGCCGGTTCTCGGCGCTGCCCGACTCGGGAGACTGGCTGCACCGGCTGCGCGTCGTCGGCATCGACCTGCGCGACCCGGCACAGGTGATCGGGCTCGCCGATTCGGTCGCGGCCCAGGGACCGCTCGACATCCTCATCAACAACGCCGCACAGACCGTTCGGCGCTCGCCTGGCGCGTACTCGTTGCTGGCGGATGCCGAACTGCAGCCGCTGCCCGACGGACCGCTGCCCGAGATGGAGACCTTCGGGCACACGAACGACCAGCATCCTCAGGCTCTTCAGGCGTCGGTCGACGCGCATCCGCTGCTGTCGGTCGCCGCCCTTGGCGGCACCGTCGCCGAGCAGGGCGGGCAGGCGCTCACGGCCGAAGACCTCGCCCGGCTCGCCATGGCGCCGGGCTCGTCGTCGCTCGAGAAGCACGCCGATGGCACCGCGATCGACGCGGGCGGTCTCGTGCCCGACGTCAACCGCGTGAACAGCTGGGTGCAGTCGGTCGATCAGGTCGATCCGCTCGAGATGCTCGAGGTGCAGCTGTGCAACACCACGGCTCCGTTCCTCCTGATCAGTCGTCTGCGCCCGTCGATGGCGGCATCCGAATCGCACCGGAAGTACGTCGTGAACGTCTCGGCCATGGAGGGGCAGTTCTCCCGCCGCTACAAGGGCCCGGGCCACCCGCACACGAACATGGCGAAGGCCGCGCTGAACATGCTCACGCGCACCAGTGCCGGCGAGATGCTCGAGACCGACGGCATCCTGATGACGGCCGTCGACACCGGCTGGATCACCGACGAACGTCCGCACTTCACCAAGGTGCGCCTCGCCGAGGAGGGCTTCCACGCTCCCCTCGACCTCGTCGACGGCGCGGCCCGCGTGTACGATCCGATCGTGCGCGGCGAAGCAGGCGAAGACGTGCACGGCGTGTTCCTGAAGGACTACGAACCCAGCCCCTGGTGAGGCGGAGGGACTCGACGAGGAGGCCCGATCATGGCGGTGATGCAGGACGTCCTGGCGCTCGGCGCTGACCTGGAGCGCTCGTACCAGGTTCGCGTTCGCGGCAGGATGAAGTTCCGCGTCGGCCAGCTCGTCTACGCGGCGTTCTCTCTCGACGAGACGATCATGGGCTTCGCCTTTCCGAAGGAGGAGCGTGAGGCTCTCGTGGGCGGCGACCCGCGCAAGTTCCAGTTGCCCTCGGCCTCGGACATGCGATTCAACTGGGTGCATGCGGATCTGGCCGCGCTCGCGCCCGACGAAGCTCGAGAACTGGTCGTCGACGCCTGGCGGATGGTCGTCCCCGCCAAGGTCTCGCGCGCTTTCGACCTCGCGCATCCGTACGGTCCGGGCTGAGGACGCGGATCCCCGGTTCCCGGAACCGGTGAGCGGTCGTCAGCGCGCCCGCACCTCGAGGTTCGCCGCCGCCCACTGTCCGAGCTGATCGAGAATCGGCAGCAGGCCCTCACCGCTCGCCGTGAGCGCGTAGGAGACCGCGACCGGCGGCCCGGCGTCGACCGTGCGGGCCACGAGCCCGGCATCGGCGAGTTCTGCGAGCCGGTCGGACAGCACGGTGTCGCTGATGCCGGCGACCGCACGCCGCAGTGCGACAAAGGTCGAAGGGCCTCCGCCGAGGGACGAGATGATCATGCCGTTCCAGCGCTTGCCGAGCACGCTGAAGGCGAGTGTGACGGCGGCGTCGCACACGTGCAGCTCTTCCTCGATCTCGGCCATGCCTCCATTCTACCTGTGCTACGTTAACCGCTGTTGCTAAGAAAAACACAGCGACTATGAAAACGAAAGGTTGACATGTCCCTGTTCCGCCTGGATGCCAGCATCCTTCCCGCGTCGTCCGCCAGCCGCGCACTAGCCGACCTCGTCGAGGCCGAGTGGACGGCATCCCACCCCGACTCGACCGTCACCCGTCGGGACCTCGCCGCCGATCCCGTGCCGGCCACGGCATGGGCGGATGCCGTCACCGGCGGCTTCGCCGACGCCGAGCACCGCACGCCCGCGCAGAACGAGGCGCGAGCGCTCGCGACGACCTTCGCGGACGAGCTGATCGGTGCCGACGCGCTGCTGTTCGCCGTGCCGCTCTACAACTACGGGGTCTCGCAGCACTTCAAGACCTGGTTCGACCTCGCGTACACCGACCCGCGCATCGACCCGAGCGGCACTTCCCTGCGCGGCAAGCCGGCGACGCTGGTGACCGTGCTCGGTGGCAACTACGCCCCTGGAACGCCGAAAGAAGGGTGGGACCACTCGACCGGCTGGCTCCGCCGCGTCCTCGAAGACGTCTGGGGGCTCGACCTGCGCGTCGTGCAGCGACCGTTCACCCTGGTCGGAGTGAACCCGGCTCTCGACGCCTTCACCGACACCGCACGGGAACTCAAGGCGGCCGCCGAGAACGACGCCGTCGCCTACGGCCGGGAGATCGCGGCGCTGCGCGGTTCGCAGGTCGCCTGAACCGGTCGGCTTCTGCGGCCATCCTCAACTTCTGCGGCCCGATGCGGGGGATCTGGCCGCAGAGGTTCGAGACGGCCGCAGAAGCGCAGCCGACCTCACATCAGTTGATGATCTCGGCGTGCTCGTCGTCGCGGATCGCCGCCAGCCGGTCGCGCCACGTCTGCAGCGCTTCGGGTGTGAGCCGGGTCCAGTCGGTGACCTCCTCGACGATGCGCAGCGGCTCGGCACTGCGATACGACCGGGTGGGGTTGCCGGGGAACTTCTTGTCGGTCACGTTCGGATCGTTCTCGAAGGACCCGGTCGGCTCCACGAGGTAGACCCGGGGTTCGCCGTCGCCTGCGGCGAGTTCGGCGGCCAGGCCGGCGCCGTCCCGCAGAGCCGTGAAATAGATGTGGTTCATGACGACCTCGGGCCGGTAGTTCGACCGGAAGCCTGCCGTCAGCAGGTCACCCGGTGCGAGATCGGCCTTCGTGCCGTGGAAGAAGGGTCCGTCGTCCAGTGCATCGCTCACCGCGACAGCCTAGGCCGAGGCGACGGGCGAGTACAGACCCGGGTGCGGATGCGGCAGCCACACCGTCACGTTGAGCCCGCCGCCGACTCGGGGAGTGAGCACCAGCGTGCCCTCGTGCGCCTGCGCGATGCGCTGCACGATCGCGAGTCCCAGCCCGGCGCCGGCATGGTCGTCGTCGTGCGTGCGTGCCGTCCCGCGCTGGAACGGTTCGGCGAGAGTCGAGACGAGCGCGGGGGAGAGCACAGGTCCGGTGTTCTCGACCACGACCGCCACGGCCTGGTCGAGGGAGTGCGTGCGCACCGTCACGGCGCCGTTCTCAGGCACGTTGTGAACGATCGCGTTGTGCACGAGATTGGTGATCAGCTGCTGCAGCAGCGACGCGTTGCCGACCGCGCGCGCCGCGTCTCCGCCGACGTCGATCGTCACCGCGCGCTTGTCGGCGAGTGGAAGCAGCGACTCCACGGCCTCCTCCGCGAGCAGCGACAGATCGACGCTCTCCCGGGTGAACGCTCGACGATCGGCGCGGCTGAGCAGCAGCAGCGCCTCGGTGAGCTCGATCGCCCGCGCGTTCACCTCCTGCAGCCGGTCGATCAGCGCGTCCACGTCGCGATCGTGGTCGACGCGCGCGACCTCGAGCACGGTCTGGGAGATGGCCAGGGGCGTGCGCAGCTCGTGCGAGGCGTTCGCCGCGAAGCGCTGCTGCTCCGCCATGTTCTGCTCGAGCTGGTCGAGCATCGAGTCGAACACGTCGGCGAGGTCGCGGAACTCGTCGCGCGGCCCCTCCAGCGCGACGCGGTGCGAGAGCGAACCCTGGGCGGCGAGCTGGGCGGCGTAGCCGATGCGGTTGAGCGGCGCCAGCATCCGCCCCGCCAGCCACCATCCGCCGGCCCAGCCGATCACGATGAGCACGATCAGCACCATGGCCGCCACGGGCCCGAACGCCCGCAGCAGGTCGGAGCGATTGGGGATGAACGTGTCGGGAAGGAGCTGAGGGATCTGGACGTCCGGCACGTAGCGCAGCAGGAAGAAGCCGACCACCGCGAGCAGCAGCACCCCCGACACCACGACGATGCCCGCATAGCTCAGAGTGAGCTTCATGCGGGCGGTCATGCCGCGGCGCCTAGGCATCGGCATCCGTTCCGATGCGGTACCCGACTCCGGGAACCGTGAGGATCAGCCAGGGCTCGCCGAGTCGCTTGCGCAGCGACGAGACCGTGATGCGGACGGCGTTGGTGAACGGGTCGGCGTTCTCGTCCCAGGCGCGCTCGAGCAGCTCCTCCGCGCTGACGACGCCGCCGCCGGCTCCCACGAGCACCTCGAGGACCGCGAACTGCTTGCGGGTCAGGGCGACGTAGCGCCCGTCGCGGAAGACCTCGCGACGGAAGGGATCGAGTCTGAGGCCGGCCATCTCGAGCACGGGAGGACGTGCATGCTGGCGGCGCCGGTCGAGGGCACGCAGGCGCAGCACGAGCTCCCGGAGCTCGAAGGGCTTGGTGAGGTAGTCGTCGGCCCCGATCTCGAAGCCGGTCTCCTTGTCGTCCAGGCGATCGGCCGCGGTCAGCATGAGGATCGGGATGCCGCTGCCGGAGGCGACGATCGATCGAGCGACGTCGTCGCCGGACGGGCCGGGGATGTCGCGGTCGAGCACGGCGAGATCGTAAGAGTTGATGCTCAGCAGTTCGAGGGCGGTGTCGCCGTCTCCGGCGATGTCGGCCGCGATCGCCTCGAGGCGCAGTCCATCGCGAACCGCCTCGGCGAGATAGGGCTCGTCCTCGACGATCAGCACTCTCATGGGTTCCGAGCATACGCACCCGGGCATATCGGGAGCATATGGAAAAGCGCATACGCCCTGGCAACAGGCGCCCTTCTTCACTGGAAGCATGAACAACAGCCGCTCACACAGACAGCGACGCCTCACCGCCACGATCGGCGTCGCGCTGCTCGTCGCCATCGTGATCACCGCCATCATCCTGATCGGACAGCAGGCGTCCTCCCCGGCCTCCGCGACCGTCGGTGCGCCGATCAGCGACGGGCAGGTCGGCGAAGACGACGGCAAGATCGACGAGGCCGACCGCGTCTCGGTGTTCGCCGACACCCCGGCGGTCTCGAACCTCGACCCCGCGCTGCTCGCCGCCGTGCGGGAGGCCGCGACCGCTGCCGAGCAGGACGGCGTGCGCCTGCACGTCAACAGCGGCTGGCGCTCCGCCGCCTATCAGGACGAGCTGCTCGCGGACGCCGTCGAGAAGTACGGCTCTGCGGAGGAGGCGTCGCGCTGGGTCGCGACCCCCGAGCGCTCTGAGCATGTCTCGGGAGACGCGGTCGACCTCGGCCCGGTGGCCGGGCAGGACTGGCTCTCGCGCAACGGCGCCGGCTACGGCCTCTGCCAGATCTACGGCAACGAGCCGTGGCACTTCGAGCTGCGCCCGAGCGCGCCCGCGAACGGCTGCCCGACCATGTACGACGACCCGACCGCCGACCCGAGGACCCAGCGATGACCCTTCTGCTCGCCCCGCGCCTGTCCCGCCTGCACGCGCCCACTCTCACCACGATCCCGGCAGCGGTCGCCGCCAACGTCGAGCGAGTCCGCTCGGCCACGACCGCGCGAATCATGGCCGTCGTGAAGGCCGACGGCTACGGCCACGGAGCGGTCGCCGTCGCGACTGCGGCCGTCGCCGCCGGCGCGGAATGGCTGGGAGTGACGGATGCGGCGGATGCCGCGGAGTTGCGAGACGCAGGCCTCGACGTGCCCATCCTGGCCTGGCTGAACCCCGCCGGTGTCGATGCCGTGCAGGTCGCCCGTGATCGGGTCGACGTCGCCGTAGGTTCGGTGGAGGAGCTGCGGCAACTGGTCGCCGACGCGACGGAGCCGGTCCGCGTGCACCTGCACATGGACACCGGGATGTCGCGGGGAGGGTGCCCGGTCGAGGACTGGGCCGAGCTGCTGAAGGAGGCCCGTGCTGCCAGAGGGCGTATCGAGGTCGTCGGTGTGATGGGGCACCTGCCCCGCGCCGACGAGGCGGATCCCCGTGCGAATGCCGCAGCGGTGCTGCGGATGCGGCACGCTCGCGACGCCGTTCTTCGTGCGGGCTTCGGACCGGTGCTCGTGCATCTGGGCGCGACGGCCGGGGCGCTCACCGACCCGGCGACGCATTTCGATCTCGTGCGGGTGGGGGCGGGTCTCGTCGGCATCGACCCTTCCGGCACGGTCCCGCTTCACGGGGCGTCGAGGCTGACGGCATCCGTCGTGCACTCCTCGCTCGTGCGGGCGGGCACCCCGATCGGGTACGGGGAGACATACGTCACGCGGCATGAGACTCATCTCAGCGTGATCGGCGTCGGCTACGCGGACGGGATTCCGCGTGAGCTGTCGGAGGGGGCGGGTGTCGAGATCGGGGGGTCTCGGCATCCGATCGTAGGGAGGGTGTCGATGGACCAGATCGTCGTCGACACCGGAGACCGGGCGTTCCCACGCGGAACGATCGCGACCGTGTTCGGACCGGAGGGCGACGCCGTGCCCAGCGTGCAGGAATGGGCGCGCTGGGCACGGACGATCCCGCACACGATCGTGACGGGGATCGGCCCGCGAGTGCAGAGGAGCAGAGCATGAGGGTGCTGGTCATCGGCGGAGGACGGAACGCGGAGCACGAGGTGTCACTCGCATCGGCCGCTGCGGTCGCGGAGGCGCTGCGCGCAGTCGATCACGATGTGCGGAGCGTGACGATCGGGAGAGACGGCGTGTGGGATGCGGCACCCGACGCGACTGCGGCTGAATCGCTGGCTGCGACGATGCCGCTGCTCGCCTGGGCCGACGTCGTGTTCCCCGCCGTGCACGGTGCCCTCGGGGAGGACGGCGCGCTCGCCGCGTTGTGCGCCTTGGCGGATGTGCCAGTGGCGGGTTCGGGAATCCGGGCAGGTGCGATCGGGATGGACAAGCACGCGACCAAGCTCGTCGCGAGAGATGCGGGCATCGCGACCGCGCCGGGCTTCGTGATCTCCGCCGCGGCGATCGGCGACGTCGAGTTCGAGGCGCCGGTCGTCGTGAAGCCCGCCTCGGCGGGGTCGAGCTACGGCGTGAGCCTGGTGCGTGAGCCGGGCGAGCTTCTCGACGCGCTGCGCACCGCCGGCCGCTTCGACGACCGGATCCTGATCGAGGAGGTCATGCGGGGTCGGGAGATCGACGTCGCGGTGATCCGTGAGGCGGGCGGTGTGCGCTGGGCGGCTCCGCCGCTGGAGATCCACGCGGCGGGGCTGTTCGACACGGCCATGAAGTACGACGGCAGCGCGCGCTTCACCGTGCCCGCCGCGTTGACGGCGGCGGAGACCGGGATGCTGTCGCGCGCCGCGGTGGCGATGTTCGACGCCCTCGGCTGCAGTGGCGTCGCGCGCATGGACTTCTTCCTCACCGACGCGGGCCCGGTGCTGAACGAGGTCAACACGATGCCGGGGCTCACGGCGGCATCGCAGGCCCCGCGCATGTTCGCCGCCGCCGGGATCTCGTACCCCGACCTCATGGACCGGCTCGTGCGCGCGGCGGTGCCGTCGACCGTGGCTTCCGTTCGCTGATCGCCGTCTCTGCGTTTCGTCTCGCTTCGCTCGCTCAACGAGCATCGCTCGCTCACCGACCAGGAGCCCTCGACGTGAAACGTAATCGGGCGGAAACACGAGCGCTCCTGTTGGCGAAATCTCCATCGCCTACGTTCTGGAACAGCGCAGTTCACGAGGCATCCGTCTGCGCCGTCCACCCGAACGCCCGCACCCCTGGAGCACAGCACATGACCTCACTTCTCTCTCGGCGCGCGCTGCGCGTCGCCTCCGCGGCCGTTGCCGCGACGATCGCCGCCGCAGTGCTCGCGGGGTGCGCGTCCGGCGCCGACCCGGCCGCAGCCGGTTCATCGACGGATCCGGACGCCGGGCTCGGCGACCTCACGGTCCAGCTCAGCTGGGTGAAGAACGAGGAGTTCTCCGGCGAGTTCTTCGCGGATTCGAAGGGCTATTACACCGACGCCGGACTCGGCACGGTGACCCTGGTGCCCGGACCCTCGACCGGCGCGGCGGAGCTCATCTCCGGCAGCGCGGACGTCGCCCTCTCGGACGCCGTCTCGATCGGATCGGTCGTGGCATCAGAAGGCGCTCCGCTCAAGATCATCGCCACGACCTACCAGAAGAACCCGTTCACCGTGCTGTCGCTGGCAGGCGGCGCGGACATCGCGACACCGAAGGACCTGATCGGCAAGAAGATCGGCGTGCAGGACTCCAACAGCGCGCTGTTCAAGGCTCTTCTCGCGGCCAACGGCATCGACGAGTCCGAGCTGACCATCGTGCCGGTGCAGTACGACCCGGCGCCCCTGATCAGCGGCGAGGTCGACGGCTTCATCGCGTATCTCACGAACGAGTCGATCACGGTCGCGGCATCCGGCACCGCGGTCACCAACCTTCCGTTCGCGGACAACGGCCTGCCGTTCGTCGCCGAGACTGTGGCGGTGACCGATGACACCATCGCGAACGACCGCGAGAAGCTCAAGGCCTTCCTGGTCGCGGAGATCAAGGGCTGGACGGATGCCGTGAACGACCCCGCAGCCGGTGCGAACCTCGCGGTGAGCGAGTACGGCAAGGATCTCGACCTCAACCTCGACAACTCGATCGCCGGTGCGACCGTGCAGGCCGAGCAGCTCGTCGTCTCCGACGAGACGGCCGAGAACGGCCTGTTCACGATCTCGGACGCCCTCCAGAAGGAGACGATCAAGAGCCTCGCCGGCGCGGGCATCACGCTGAAGGCGTCGGACCTGTTCGACCTGTCGCTCCTCGACGAGGTCTACAAGGAGAACCCCGAGCTGATCGCGTACGCGGGCTGATCGGAGCTCGACCATGACGCAGCCGATCCTCACGACGGATGCTGTGCCGTCCGGTTCCCAGGGCGATGCTCTGGGAACCGGGCTGCAGATCTCGGGATTGAACAAGGTGTTCGCCTCCGGGCGGAAGAGCGTCGCCGCACTCGCCGACGCGAACCTGCACACCGAGCAGGGGTCGTTCCTGTCGCTGCTCGGGCCGTCGGGATGCGGCAAGTCCACGATCCTGCGGATTCTCGCCGGCCTCGAGACCCCGACCAGCGGAACGGCCCGAGTCGACGGCAAGAGCCCGAAGGAGCTCCGCGCGGAGAGCGGACTCGGCATCGCGTTCCAGGACTCGGCGCTGCTCCCGTGGCGCAGCGTTGTCAGCAACATCCGGTTGCCCTTCGAGATCGCGGGGATCGCCGTCGACAAGGATTACGTCGCGGAGATGATCGCGCTCGTCGGGCTCGCGGGCTTCGAGAAGGCGAAGCCCGCGCAGCTCTCGGGCGGCATGCGACAGCGCGTCTCGATCGCCCGGTCGCTGATCCTCAAGCCTGAGGTCCTGCTGTTCGACGAGCCGTTCGGTGCGCTGGATGACATGACCAGGCAGAAGCTGAATCTCGAACTGCTGCGCATCTGGACGGAGAAGCCTGCGACGACCCTGCTCGTCACGCACGGGATCTCCGAGGCGATCTTCCTCTCCGACTACGTGGCCGTGATGAGCCCGCGACCGGGACGCATCAAGAAGGTGCTCAAGATCGACCTCCCGCGTCCGCGCACTCCCGAGATGCTGCGGACCCCCGAGTTCCACGCATACGTGGACGAGGCGTCCGAACTGCTGTTCGGCGAGGGAGGAGCCGCCGCGGATGACGACCACTGAGACGGTGTCGACGGACGACTCGGCCGTAGCGCGCTCCGAGGGTGCGCCACCTCCTCGGGGACGGCCGGTGCGGTGGCAGAGCATCGCGCTTCCCGGCTGGCTCGCAGGGCTCATCGGCGGTGTCGGGATCGTGATCCTGTGGTGGGTGATCGCAGCGATCTACGTCGCCCCGACCGGGGCGCGCCCGATCCCCACGCCGTTCGAGGTCGTGCTCAGCTACGCCGACAGCGGCTGGGAGTTCTACTGGCGCAACTTCTCGGTCACGCTGGCGGAGGCCGGGATCGGATATCTCTGGGGCAACGGGATCGCGCTGATCCTCGCGGGCATCGTGCTCGTCGTCCCCCGCCTCGAGGGCGTCGCGATGCAGCTCGCCATCATCACCTACTGCATCCCGATCGTGGCGGTCGGGATGCTGGCGATCGTCATGATCCCGTTCCCCAAGCCCGGCGAGCCCAGCGGCACGGCCGTCCTGCTCGCCGCGCTCTCGGTGTTCTTCACCACCGTCGTCGGCGCGCTGCTGGGGCTGAAATCCGCCGATCGCACGAGCCTCGATCTGATCGCCGTATACGGCGGGGGCCGTCTCGCGCAGTTGGTCAAGGTGCGTCTGATCGCGGCTCTGCCGGCGATTCTCGGCGCTCTGCAGATCGCCGTCCCCGCCGCGTTCCTCGGCGCCGTGCTCGGTGAGTTCTTCGGCAAGATCGAGACGGGTGTCGGCATCGCGATGACTCTGGCCCAGCAGGGATCGAACGCTCCTCTCGTGTGGGCGCTCGCACTCGCCAGCGGAGCTGTCGCGCTCGCCGGCTTCGCTCTGGTCGGAGCGATCGCGCGCGCCGTCGCTCCATGGTCGAAGGGAGCAGCATGACCACGCTGACCGCAGCCCGGAAACAGCAGCAGGCGTCGCCGGAGGGAAGCGACCTGAGCAGAGACGTCCGCCGTGCCGCCGCGCGCGGGGTGCTCGCCGCGCTGGGCGGGAGCCTGCTGACGTTCGTGCTGACCCTCCTCGCCGTCGTCGTGCTCTGGGTGGGCGTGCTGGCGGTCTTCCGCATCTCGCCGCTCATCGCCAAGGGGCCGATCGACGTGTGGAACTACTTCGTGACCGTGCCCGCGGCGGAGGCGAATCGTGCGCTCATCGTCGGCAACCTCGCCGTGACTCTCGGTCACGCCTTCATCGGCTTCGTGGCCGGATTGGCGGTCGCGGTCGTCGGGGCCGGAGTGTTCCAGCTCAGCAAGGGGATCGAGCACGCGCTGATGCCGATCGCGATGCTGCTGCGGTCGGTGCCCCTCATCGCGATGGCGCCGGTCATCATCATGATCTTCCAGCGCGGCTGGCTGACGATCGCAGTGATCGGAGGCATCGTCGTGCTGTTCCCGGCGCTCGTGAACATCTCGCTGGGGTTCCGGTCGGCCCCGCCCCAGATGAACGACCTCGTCGAGGTCTACGGCGGCGGAGCCTGGTCGAAGCTGCGCAAGGTCGCGATGCCCTCCTCGCTGCCGGCGTTCTTCGCCGCGGTGCGGATATCCGTCCCCGGCGCGATCACGGGGGCGCTGCTCGCAGAGTGGCTCGCCGTCGGAGGAGGGATCGGCGGGTCCATCGGCGGATTCGTCCCGCAGGCGCAGTTCACCGCGCTCTGGGCGTCGGTCGTCGCGGTCACCGCGGCGTCCCTCATCCTCTACAACGTCGTCCAGATCGCCGAGGACGTCGTGCTCGCGCGCATGGGCATGCGGCCGCAGAAGAGCGTCTAGAAGGCCCTCTACTCGACCGCTCCCCGCGCGTTGTAGACGACGGAATCGCTCTCGCCGTATGCGCGGTACACCGCGACGGCATCGTCATGGCCGACGCCGATGGTCACCCGGATGCCGCGGTCCTCGAACTGCTGCGCCCAGTCCTCCACGACGGGTCCCTCGTCGAATCCGGTGAGCTCTTCGAGCAGCGCACCCTCGCCGGCGACGACGAGCGAGCGGACGCCGCTCCACATCGTCGCGCCGTAGCACTGCACGCACGGCCGCCAGTTGACGATCAGCGAGAGGTCGGCGCCATCGGCGCCGAGATCCCAGCGGCCGAGCGCTCGCTGCGCCAGGCTCAGCGCCGTGACCTCGGCGTGCGCGGCGGTGAGGCCGGAGCTCAGCACCACGTTGACCCCGACCGAGACGAGCTCTCCGCTCGCGTCGTCGACGACGATCGCGGCGAACGGGCCGCCGTTTCCTGCTCGCCAGTTGCGATCGGCGAGATCGTTGACGAGACGCATCCGCTCTTCCAGTGAGGGCAGTACGCGAGGCACAGCGGGGATCTCGTCGATCAGCCAGTCAGGCAGCGAGGCCGCGAAGGCGGTGGCGAGTTGCATGGTCGGACTCCTCCTGGTCGGGACTGTCCTTCACGCTAGTCGCGCCGTGTTTCGGCAGTGCTACGCGCTCGGCCTGGACACGCGTGTGAGTCGGTGGGTCACAGCCGATCGACTCCCGTCACCGTGACGACGGCGGCCCCTTCTTCATCGGATGCCGCGAGGTCGACGGTCGCGGAGATGCGCCAGTCGTGGTCGCCGGCGGGGTCGTCGATGATCTGATGCACGGTCCACTCGGTGGCGCCCTGGGTGATCAGCAGCAGCTGCGAGCTGCGGGCGTCGGGGCCGGTGCGGATCTCGTCGTGCTCCGCGAAGTAGGCGTCGAGCGCAGCATCCCATCCCGCGGCTCCGAACGACGGATCGAGATCGGCGAGGGCGTCGACGTCCTCGCGGGCCGCGAGCTGCACGCGGCGGAACAGCTCGTTGCGCACCAGGATGCGGAACGCACGCACGTTGGAGGTGAGGCGCTTGGGGGCGGGAGGGACGATCTGCTCGTCGTCATGACCGTGCACGACACCGTGAACGAGCTCCTCCCATTCGTCGAGGAGGCTCGAGTCGACCTGGCGCACGAGTTCGCCGAGCCACTCGATCAGATCGCGCAGATCGTCGTTCTTCAGCTCCTCGGGGATGGTCTGCGAGGCGGCCCGATAGGCGTCGGAGAGGTAGCGCAACACGACGCCCTCGGAGCGGGCGATCTTGTAGTACGCGACATATTCCCCGAACGACATGGCTCGCTCGTACATGTCGCGCACGACCGACTTGGGGTGCAGCTCGAAGTCGCGGATCCACGGCTGGGCGGCGCTGAAGGTCTCGAATGCTGCGCTCAGCAGCTCGTCGAGAGGCTTCGGATAGGTGATCTGCTCGAGCAGCTCCATGCGCTCGTCGTACTCGATGCCTTCGCGCTTCATCTCGGCCACGGCCTCCCCGCGGGCCAGGAACTCCTGCTGCCCCAGCACCGCGCGCGGATCGTCGAGCGTCGACTCGACGATCGAGATCATGTCGAGGGCGAAGCCGGCGGAATCGGGGTCGAGCAGGTCGAAGGCGGCGAGAGCGAACGGCGACAGCGGCTGGTTCAGCGCGAAGTTCGGCTGCAGATCGACGGTGAGGCGGATGTCGTAGGACTGAGAGCGTTTCGTCTCGGTCGCTTCGCTCCCTCGCTCAACGACCCGGGAGTGCTCGGCGACCGGCTCGGCCGGAATCTGCTCCACCACCCCTGATTCGAGAAGAGTGCGGTAAATGCCGAGCGCCCGCTGGGCGAGCTCGCGCTGCCGCGCACGCGGCTCGTGGTTGTCGTAGATGAGAGAGCGCATGTTGCCGAACACGTCGCCGCCGCGGGCGATCACGTTGAGCATCATCGCGCTCGTGATCTGCATGTGCGAGGTGAGGGTCTCGGGCACCGCATCGATCAGCTTGCGGAACGACGGCTCGCCCCACGAGACGAAGCCGTCCGGCGCCTTCTTGCGGATCAGCTTGCGCTTCTTCTTGGGGTCGTCGCCGGCCTTCTTGATCGCGGCCGCGTTCTCGGTCTCGTGCTCGGGGGCCTGTGCCACGACGGTGCCGGCGGTGTCGTAGCCCGCGCGGCCCGCTCGTCCGGCGATCTGGTGGAACTCCCGCGCGTTGAGCTGCCGCATCCGGGTGCCGTCGAACTTCGTCAGCGCCGTGAGCAGCACCGTGCGGATCGGGACGTTGATGCCGACACCGAGTGTGTCGGTGCCGCAGATGACCCGCAGCAGCCCGCGCTGCGCGAGCTGCTCGACCAGGCGACGGTACTTCGGCAGCATGCCCGCGTGGTGCACGCCGATGCCCGCGCGCAGGAATCTCGAGAGCGTCTTGCCGAAGGCGGTGGTGAACCGGAACTCGGCGATCAGCGCCGCGATCTGATCGCGCTGCTCGCGCGTGGCGATCTTCGTGCTCGACAGCGCCTGCGCCCGCTCCATGGCGGCGGCCTGCGAGAAGTGCACGACGTAGACCGGCGCCTGGCCGGTGCTCAGCAGGTCTTCGACGGTCTCGTGGATCGGCGTGAGCTCGTAGAAGTAGTGCAGCGGCACGGGCCGCTCGACGCCCGTGACGGATGCCGTGTCCCGCCCGGTGCGCCGCGTCAGATCGGCGGCGAGCTCGGTGACGTCGCCGAGCGTGGCCGACATGAGGATGAACTGCGCTCGCGTCAGCTCGAGCAGCGGCACCTGCCACGCCCAGCCGCGATCGGGGTCGGCGTAGAAGTGGAACTCGTCCATCACGACCTGGCCGACCTCGGCATCCGCTCCCTTGCGCAGCGCGAGGTTCGCGAGGATCTCGGCGGTGCAACAGATGATCGGAGCGTCGGCGTTCACGGAGGAGTCCCCCGTGATCATGCCGACGTTCGCCGCACCGAAGATGTCGACGAGCGCGAAGAACTTCTCGCTCACGAGCGCCTTGATCGGGGCGGTGTAGTAGCTGCGGCGGCCGTCGACCATCGCGGCGAAGTGCGCGGCGACGGCCACGAGCGACTTTCCGGTGCCGGTGGGGGTCGACAGGATGAGGTTGTTGCCCGAGACGATCTCGATGACCGCCTCGTCCTGCGCCGGGTACAGGCTGATGCCCGTCGACTCCGCCCACTCGACGAACGCCAGATAGACGGCATCCGCATCGGAGCCGTCAGGCAGGGAGGTGTGGTCGAGGAGCATCCTTCGATCATCCCCTACTCGAGGCGGATGCCGCGCTCCGCCGTCGCGGCCGCCGATCGTCGACGTCGAGAGGTGCGGTCGGACTCCCGAACGGTACGTGCCGATCACCCGTTGACCCCACGCGGGGGTCAATGGCGTCTCTTCTTGGCGCTGGACGCTTCGCCCTCGCCAATATGTCACCGGGACAGTCTTCTGGGGACTCGGAAAAACTAGAGGCGTGATCGGCTGGGGAGCCGGGTCACGGGGGAGATAACACACGTGAAGAAGACACTCGCAGGCGCTGCCGCGCTCGCCATGACCGCGGCTCTGTCGCTGGTCGTCGCACCGGCAGCTCACGCCGACACCGGTGATGGCACCATCACCCTGACCGTCGTGAAGGACGTCAACGCGAACAGCACGCGCGACGCACCCGACACGGCATTGAGCAACGCGACGGTGCGGTTCACCGACGCCGCAGACAACTCGTTCACGCGCACCACGGATGCCGCAGGGCAAGTAGTCCTCGAGGCAGGGGATGCCGACAACACCCTCGTCGGCGGCAAGTACCGCATCGAGGTGACCAATCCGAACGCCGGCGTGTACTCCGAGGCGCGCATCCTCGATGCGCATGCGGAGCCGCAGTTCGCCCCCGCCACGTCATTCGTCGACGTCTCGGGCGGCTCTGCCGCGAACGTGTCGGTCGGCTACGTCGAGGTCGGCGACCTCGGCCCTGCGAATGCCACGATCTTCTCCGGAGTGCAGCCCGACAGCATCTGGCCCGGTCCGACCGAGAGCAAGGAGATCTACTCGGTCCCCTATCGTCTCGATGCGGCACCGACCCCCGTCACCACCCGCCCTGCGACCGGGTCGATGTACGGCGTCGGCCTCGACCAGATCGAGCAGAAGCTCTACGTCGGCGCATACGCGAAGCGCGGCTCCGCCTACGGCTCCGGCGGACCGGGCGCGATCTACCGTGTCGATCCCTTCAGCGGCGCGACCGAGGTCTACGCGACCGTCGCCGATGCGGGCAACACCGTCCACGACATGACCAGCACGAACGGCGCCGGCCACCTGACTCAGGACTACGACTTCCGCACAGCGGTCGGCCGCGAATCGCTCGGCGATGTCGAGGTCACCCAGGACGGCGCCTTTGTCCTCGCAGTGAACATGCACACCGACTCGGTGGTCGTCTACCCGGTGCAGGACGCGGCGAACCCCGCTCCTGCCCAGACCCTCCAGATCCCGGCCGTCGGCAGCTGCGCATCCGACTGGGCGCCGATGGCGCTGACCGAGCACGACGGCAAGATCTATGTCGGAGCGACCTGCGGAGCGACCTCCGAAGCACACGTGATCGAGTACACGCTCTCGGCGGCCGGCATCCTCTCGGCGACCGGTGTCGTCTACTCCGGCGACCCGAAGACGGCCCCTGGCCACAGCGGTGTCAACTCGGGCAACATCCTCACCAACGCGCAGTGCGGTCCGGTGGACTGGCGGGCGTGGACGGATGACGTCCCCCAGGCCTGCATCGACAACGCCGCAGCGGCGACGCCTCCGGATCCTGCCGGCCAGGGCGTCGCGCTGCAGTACTCCGTGCCCCAGCCGATGCTCAGCGACATCGAGTTCACCGACGCGGGCGGCATGATCCTCGGGTACCGCGATCGCGGTGGCGACCAGTACAGCTCGATGCTCTACTACGGCACCCGCACCAACGGGCTCGCCGCGTACTCGAACTACATCGCCACGGGCGACGTGGTCGCCGTGTGCGCGAGCGGATCGTCGCTCGACTTCGACTGCATCACGAACGGACGCGGCGGGGACTTCGACGACTTCGGCGGATTCCACAATGAGGCGGCGTTCGGCGGCCTCGTCTCCGTCCCCGGCACGGACCGCGTCGTGGTCAACCAGATGGACGCCACCGAGCTGTGGTCGAACGGCCTGCGCGCCTTCGACCCGGACAACGGCAACACCGCGTCCGGCTCCACCGGCACGGCGAACCGTCTGATCACGAACGACTTCCAGAAGGCGCAGGGCCTGGCCGACATGGAGGCGCTCGTCCTCGACGCGACGCAGCAGATCGGAAACCGCATCTGGCTCGACTCCGACGAGGACGGCATCCAGGATCCGGGAGAGCCGATCGCGGCCGGCGTCCAGGTGTCGCTCTACGACGCGGCAGGAACGCTCGTCGCGACCACGGAGACCGACGCGAACGGCGAGTACTGGTTCGACACCGCCGACGGCCTCCTGCCGTCGACGCAGTACCAGATCCGTCTCGACCGCCCGGCTGACTTCACTGCGGGCGGACCGCTCGCGGGCACCACCCTGACGAGCACCGCCACCGGCACCAACCGGGGCATCGACAACAACGGCGCCCTCACGGATGTCGGCGGCGTGCAGACCGTCACCGCGACCGTGACGACGCCGACGATCGGCCGCAACGACCACTCGATCGACTTCGGGTTCGTGCCGACACCCGTCTCGATCGGCGACTACGTGTGGATCGACCTCGACGGCGACGGACAGCAGGATGCCGGAGAGGCACCCGTCGCGGGTATCACCGTGCAGTTGAAGGACTCGACGGGCACGGTGATCGAGACCACCACCACCGACGCGGACGGCTACTACGCGTTCACGGACCTTCGGGCTTCGAGCGACTACACGGTCGTCTTCCCGACGACGGTCACGGTCGACGGGGATGTGTACCGGCTCACCGAGCCGGAGCGCGGGGTGTCGGACACCGACTCCAACGCCGACGTCACGACGGGCGAGGCGCCTGTGCGCACACCGTCGTCCGGCACGAACCTCGGAACCCCGGGTGACGCCGACGATCCGACGATCGACGCGGGCTACGCACCCATCGTGTCGGTAGGCGACTACGTCTGGATCGATGCCGACAAGGACGGCGTGCAGGATGCCGAGGAGACGCCGCTCGGCGGCATCGAGGTGAACCTGCTGTCGGCCGACGGAGAGACCGTCATCTCGACGACCACGACCGATGCCAACGGCTACTACGTGTTCACCGACCTTCCCGGAGGGACCGACTTCATCATCGAATTCCCGAAGACGGTCGACGTGAACGGCAGCGACTTCCCGTTGACGCAGCAGAATGCGGGCGACGACGACGCGGCCGACTCCGATGCAGACCCGACGACGGGGCGCGTGGAGATCACGACCCCGGTCTCCGGATCGAACTCGGCGGAGCCCGGTGAGGCCGACGACCCGACGATCGACGCGGGCTTCATCGCTCCGCCGGTCTCGATCGGCGACTACGTGTGGATCGATGCTGACCGCGACGGCGTGCAGGATGCCGACGAGAACCCGGTTCCCGACGCGACCGTTCGGCTGCTGGCCGCAGACGGCACGACCGTGGTCGCGACGACCACGACCGACGAGAACGGCTATTACGCGTTCCCGAACCTGGCGCCGGGCGTCGACTACATCGTCGAGTTCCCGACCACGGTGACCGTCGACGGCGTGCGCTACCTGCTCACGACGCCGGTGCAGGGCACGCCCGACACCGACTCGAACCCGGCGGCCGACACGGGTCTTGCGCCGGTGACGACTCCGCTCAACGGCGAGAACTCGGTCGAGCCCGGCGAAGCCGACGACCCGAGCATCGATGCCGGCTACATCACGGCGCCGGTCTCGGTCGGCGACTACGTGTGGTTCGACGCCGACAAGGACGGCGTGCAGGATGCCGAGGAGACGCCGCTCCCCGGCGTTGAAGTGAAGCTGCTGTCGGCCGACGGTGAGACGGTCATCGCGACCACGACCACCGACGAGAGCGGGTACTACGTGTTCCCCAACCTGCCGGTGTCGACGGACTTCATCATCGAGTTCCCGACCACGGTCACGGTGAACGGCACCGACTACCCGCTGACGTCTCCGAACGAGGGCGACGACGACGCTTCCGACTCCGACGCGGACCCGACGACGGGACGCGTGGAGATCACGACCCCGGCGACGGGCGGAAACTCGACCGAGCCGGGCGAGGCCGACGACCCGACGATCGACGCGGGCTTCATCCTCCCGCCGGTCTCGATCGGCGACTACGTGTGGATCGACGCGGACCGCGACGGCGTGCAGGATGACGGGGAGCACCCCGTCGACAACGTCCTCGTGACGCTGCTGGCCGCCGACGGAGTCACCGTGGTCGCGACGACGCTGACGGACGAGAACGGGTACTACGCGTTCACCGACCTCACCCCGTCGACGGATTACATCGTGAAGTTCCCGACGATGATCACGGTGGACGGTGTGCGCTACCTGCTCACGACCCCGGTGCAGGGCACGCCCGACACCGACTCGAACCCGGCGACCGACACGGGTCTCGCACCTGTGACGACCTCGGCGAACGGCGACAACTCGGGTGAGCCCGGCGAGGCCGACGTTCCGACCGTCGACGCGGGCTACGTGCCCGTGCTCGTGTCGGTCGGCGACTACATCTGGCTCGACGCGGATGCCGACGGCATCCAGGACGACGACGAGACGCCTGTCGCCGGCGTGGAGGTGACGCTGCTCGACGCGAACGGAGACGTGGTGAAGACCACGACCACCGACGCGAACGGCTACTACGTCTTCACCGACCTGATCAACTCGACCGACTACATCATCGAGTTCCCGACCACCGTCGTCATCGACGGCGTGACCCGAGACCTCACGGTCCCGGGGGTCGGCGGCAGCACGGGCGAGGACTCGAACGCCGACGAGACCACCGGCCGTGCGCCGGTGACCACACCGGCCGACGGCGAGAACTCGGGCGAGCCGGGAGAAGCCGACGACCCGACGATCGACGCCGGGTACGACATCACGGTGTCGGTGGGCGACCACGTGTGGATCGACACCGATCGCGACGGCGTGCAGGACCCCACGGAGATGCCCGTCGCGGGTGTCGAGGTGAAGCTGTACGACTCCGAGGGCGAACTGGTCGCGACGACCACGACGGATGAGACCGGGTTCTACGTGTTCACCGGCCTCAAGCCGTCGACGACGTACACGATCGAGTTCCCGACCTCGTTCGTCATCGGCGACGTCAGCTACCCGCTGACGACGTCGGATGCGGGCGGAGACGAGACCGACTCCGACGCCGATTCGACGACAGGTCGTGTGACGTTCGTCACGACCGCGACCGGCACGAACTCCGACGTGCCGGGCGAGGTCGACCTCCCGACGATCGACGCCGGTTTCGCTCCTCCGGTGCCCGGAGTCGTGACTCCGCCCACGGTCGTCCCGTCCCCCACGGGACTCGCCACGACCGGTGGTGCGACCCCGTGGGTGCTCGGCGGAGGAGCCGCCGTGCTGCTCCTCTTCGGAGCCGTGATGATGTCGATCCGCCGTCGCCGTCCGACCGCTGGGGCGGTCGCCGATGACTGACTGATCGACTGATGATGAAGGCCGCTGCGCTCTCCCGCAGCGGCCTTCATCGTGTTCGGCACCGCTGGGCTTCAGTGCGCAGCGTCTGCCGGCGGTTGATCAGGCTGTCGCCGCCTGGAGCGCGATGCGGATCATGTCGCCGAAGGTCTGCTCGCGCTCCTGCGCGGTCGTCTCCTCGCCCGTGATGATGTGGTCGGAGACGGTGCAGATGCTCAGCGCTCGCCGTCCGTAATACGCCGCGAGCGTGTAGAGGCCGCTGGTCTCCATCTCGACGCCCAGCACCCCGTGCTGCACGAACGGCTCGGTCAACTCGGGTCGGGTGCTGTAGAACTGGTCGCTCGAGAACAGCAGCCCCACGTGCACGGCGGACTCGATCGGCTCGGACTCGCTCGCCTCCACGGCGGCGCGCAGCAGCGAGAAGTCCGCGACGGGGGCGTAGTCGAGCCCGTGGAACCGCACGCGGTTGATGCCGGAATCGGTGCACGCGCCGTTCGCGATGATGATGTCGCGCACCTTCAGCTTCTCGGTCAGCGCGCCGCAGGAGCCGACCCTCACGACGGTCTGCACGTCGTAGGAGTCGAACAGCTCGTTCGCGTAGATCGCCATCGACGGCTGGCCCATGCCGGAGCCCTGCACCGAGACGCGGTGGCCGTTCCACGTACCCGTGAAGCCCAGCATCCCGCGGGTCTGCGTGTACAGCTTGGCACCCTCGAGGAACGTCTCCGCGATCCACTTCGCCCGCAGCGGATCACCGGGGAAGAGGACGATGGGGGCGATCTGGCCGGGCTCTGCGGCGATGTGCGTGCTCATGGCCTCAGCGTAGCCAGCGCCTGTGCACGCCGCGCCGCGCAGAGGGTTGGCGCCCGCACCCGTCTCTGGCACCATCGGAGCACGGATGCGGTGACCTGCGCCGCACGGGAGGGACGACGATGTCCGATCAGATCTTCATGTATGTGGCGCTCGGAGTGTACTTCGCCGGCATGCTCCTCATCGGCTACATCGCGTTCAAGCGCACGGATGATCACGAGGACTACATGCTGGGCGGGCGCAATCTGCCGCCGTGGGTCGCGGCGATCAGTGCGGGCGCCGCCGACATGTCGGGCTGGCTGGTGATGGGTCTTCCCGGAGCCATCTACGCCGCAGGACTCATCGAGGCGTGGATCGCGATCGGACTCACGATCGGCGCCTACCTGAACTGGCGTCTGGTCGCGCCGCGGCTGCGGGCGTACACCGAGGTCTCGCGCAACTCGATCACGATCCCGAGCTACTTCGAGAACCGCCTCCGCGACACGACCCGCTCGCTTCGCGTGGCCTCAGGTCTCATCATCCTGGTCTTCTTCACGCTCTACATCTCCTCGGGCATGGTCGCCGCCGGCGTCTTCTTCGAGAGCTCCTTCAACGGCGACTACATGTTCGGGATGCTCCTGGTCGGAGCGATCACGCTGCTGTACACGCTGTTCGGCGGATTCCTCGGTGCGTCCCTCACCGATGTCGTCCAGGGCCTGATGATGGTCATCGCGCTCGTCGTGGTCCCGGTCGCGGCAGTGATCGCGATCGGCGGTCTGGGGGAGACGAGCACGCTCATCTCCGACACCGCGGGTGCCGGGCACCTCTCACTGCTCGGGGGCACAGCCGTCACCGGCGGCACGATCCTCGCGATCGTGTCGGCGCTCGCGTGGGGGCTCGGCTACTTCGGGCAGCCGCACATCGTCGTGCGGTTCATGGCGCTGCGCACCCCGCAGGAGGCGAAGAGCGCTCGCCGCATCGGCATCTCGTGGATGGTGGTGTCGATGATCGGCGCCGTCGTGTCGGGCCTCGTCGGCATCGCCTACATGGCGCAGCGCGGCATCGAGCTCGACAACCCCGAGACGGTGGTGCTGCTGATGTCGCAGACGCTCCTGCATCCGTTCGTGGCAGGCCTCGTGCTCGCCGCCGTGCTCGCCGCGATCATGAGCACGGTCTCGAGCCAGCTCGTGGTGTGCTCGTCCGCCCTCGTTGAAGACCTCTACAAGGTGGCGCGCAAGACGCCTCCATCTCAGAAGCGGCTCGTGCTGATGGGGCGGCTCGCGGTGCTCGTCGTCGCGATCGTGGCGATCGTCCTCGCGATCAGCCCGAACGACTCGATCCTCGGGCTCGTGTCGTTCGCCTGGGCGGGCTTCGGCGCCGCATTCGGCCCGATCATCCTGCTGAGCCTGTTCTGGCGCAAGCTCACCAACTGGGGCGCTCTCGCCGGCATGTTCGTTGGTGCGGCGACGGTGTTCATCTGGAAGGCGCTGAACACCGGGCTGTACGAGCTGCTCCCCGCGTTCGTCCTCGCGTTCGTCGCGGCGATCGTGGTCAGCCTGCTCACCTACAAGCACAACGAGGAGATCCAGCAGGAGTTCACCGACACCGGAACGATGCTCGCGGTGCCCCGGCCGCACGCGGTCGGCGACACTCCGTGAGCGGCGCGGCTCAGCCCTGGCGCTTGACCATCTCGCCGATCCACGCAGGTGCGAACGGAGAGGTGCACCCGGGCGCGGTGGGGTAGTCGGCGAGCACCTGCAGGCGCTCGCCGATGTCGAGAGCCCTGGCCCGCAGACCCGGGTGGTGGATGCCGATGGTCGCGAGCGTCTCGTTCATGGCCCATTGCTTGCGCGGGGGCGCGGTCTTCATGTCCCGCTCGATCTCGTCGAGAAGGGCGTCGAGATCGAGCCCTTCGGGGGACTTCGCGACGCGCACCGACGTCAGCGACCAGCCCGCCGCGGCCACGGTGTCATCCGCGTCGCCCATCCACTCCTCGCGCAGTCCCTCGGCGACCGCCGTCTTCTTCAGAACGTAGTTCACGAACCAGTCGTTCACCTTCGGGGGCTGCGGCTCGCGCAGCATCCCGTCGAGATCGGATGCGTCGAACTGACCCGGTGCGCAGATGAGCAGAGACAGGAGGCGTGCCGGTGTCTCGGCGGTCTCCCACAGCTCCCGCGCCAGGTCGGGCGACGTCTTGATCTTCTTCGCCAGAGCCCGGAGCCGGGCCAGGTTCATGCCGTGATCGTCGCCGCGCTTCTCGTTCGCCGCTCGGACCTTCGGGTCCTCGAGCGCGGCGAGCTCGGCCAGGGCTTCGGATGCGGTGACGGACATGACGCCAGGCTACGCGACACTCACGTCCAGCCGAGTCGCTGTCGCACGAACGCACCTGACGCCGGGCAGCCGTCGTCGGTCACCCGATCGATCGGCTCGTGGTGCAGCAGCAGCCCCGCGGAGCCCAGTCGGTGCTGGAGCGTCGCGTAGGCCTTGGCCATGAGGGGCCTGCTGTCGTTCGTGCGCTCTCCCGCCCGCAGCATCGACGGGTGCGCGAAGATCACGAGCTCGGTGCCGACATCCGTCGTCCTGGCGCAGGCGATCGCAAGAGTCAGCGCGACCCGGGGCCAGAACAGCGGGATCAGATTCAACGGGAAGTACTCGTAGTCGACGTGATTCAGAGCCCACCGCGACGCCGGGCGGCCGATCGTCAGTGCCTGAGCCGTCCAGGGGGCGCTCGCACCGGCGAGCTGCGGCTGCCGTGCCGTGGTGTCGAGTGCGAATCGAGCGCCCCGGAGGGCGGCGATCGCGTGGTTCAGGGCCGTGACGGAGTCGGCGCGCACGAGGAACCTCGCTCCACGGATGCCGGTGCGGTCTGTGCCCGGTCCGATTCGGGTGCTGCTCCCGCTGCCGCTGTACACCTTCAGAAGCTCCAGGCGCGCGAGACCGCTTCGTCGGCGTCTCGGTAGACGGCAGCCGCATCGCGAGTTGCGGTGGACAGTGCGGCCGCCGCGGCCATCGCATCCCCTAGTTCAGCCTGCCAGCCGCCCTGCGTGCGCCCCCACGCCTCCGATGCTGCGCCGGTCCAGAGGGTCAGTAGATCGGATGTCGCCAGATCCAGACTGTTCCGATGGCCGTCGACGGCCTCTTTCGCGGTCGCGATGTCTGCCGCGGCCGTGTCCAGAACATCCGGCTCGACCCGGAATGCGATTTCGCTCACTGCTGTGCTCCTCGTTGCGTGCTGCGCAGTGTCTGTGCGATCTGCGCGGCGATCTGCTCATATCGGGACTGTGCTTCACGGGCCAGCCCTCGGGCCTGGAGGTGCGGCGCCCTTTCCTCGGGGCGCGCTTCGTCGTCCTCGTCTGTCTGCGGGTCCTCCCACGAGGCGCGCAGCAGAGCGAGATTTCGTCGTGACATCGCCCGCAGGGCCTCGGCCTCGCGGGACATGTCCGCGCCGGAGAACACATCTGCGAATGTTGTGAGCCCTGTGTCTATTCTTCGCTGGACAGTGCGCCATTCGGGCCCGAGGTCGCCGGCGCGAGCAGCTTCGGCGCGCTTCTCGTCGGCTTCGGCGAAGGCGGAAGCGTGTTCCGCGCGGCTCGACTCGAGCGCAGCGGCCTCCTCCTGGAACACCCGCAGGACGTGCGCGAGCTGCTCTGGGAAGGATCCCGCGGCGTCCCGGCTCTCATCTTGGTAATCAGACACGCACGGCTCCCGCCCGGATGATGCCCTCGTAGAGGTCCGACATGCGAAGGGCGGCATCGACACTCGATCCGACCGGCCCCGCGAGCCCGGACACCAGGTCGTAGATCATGTTGATCATCTTGTACATCTTGCGAGCCTGAGCGATCCACTCCATGATCTTGACGGCTCCGACCGCCGCGTCGACCAGCCAACCAGCGACCGGAACCGCGGCCATGCCCGCCATGAGCATGAGATCGTAACTGAGCTGCTGCAGGTATCCGAGGATGAGACTCACGGCCTGCTTGCACGCGAAAATCAGCCCCGTCAACCCAAGCGAGATCGGACCAGTGGGCCCAGCGGCGACGGTGTGAGCCTGGGACACGACGCCTGCTGCCACGAGGAACGCCTCCGACCCGCGACCTTGCCAGGCAGCGAGGGGCGGCAGCAGCCCCATGTAGTTCTGCGAGATGGCGGTCATCGCATCACCGGCGTGCTTCCACGCTTGCGATGCCTCCCGCATCCGCTCCCAGTCGCCTACGAAGGGTTTGGTGATCTCCTCGAGGAGGGAGTACCCGAACAGCTCTTCCCAGATCCAATCGACGCCGCCGAAGATCGGCCCTGCACTCCATCGGATGCTCTCGATCTCAGGGTCTTCTCCCTGCGGGCGAGGCAGGAATGAGCTGGCGTCGGTGGTTTCCACGACGTCGCGGGAGGGGGAGAGCCCAGATCGGACGCGGTCAGTCAGACGATCCGCCGTCTCGTCGCCCCACTCGGCCAGTGAGTAGCCGTCCCAGAAGGCCTGATTGAAGACGTTGCCGTCCGGCTCGCCATACCGCGACGGCGCCTGATCGAGCGCCGCACCGAGGCCCGGCATCGTCGGCGGCTCGTACGGCGGCAGGGGCGCCCCCGTCAGGAGCACGAACACCTGGCTCATGAGCTCGTGCGTCTGCCGCTCAGCGTCCTGGTAGGCGGCCACCGTCTGGCCCATGCGGTCCGCGCCGGTGCTGGATGCACTCCGAGAAAGATCCGCGACGCTCACGCCGGCGTCGACGAAGGCGTCGGCGATCGGCTTGGCCAGCATCAGGATCAGTCCGAGTTCGCCGGCGCTCATACGCGCGTACTGTTCCAGGTGCCGTCCGATGGCATCAGCGTGTTCGCTCTGTCGCTGCATCACCTGCTGCGCCAGTGACAGCTGACCCATGTCCACGTCGATCATGCAAGCATCCCCTCGTCGATCGCATTGATTCGCGTTGAAGGCTACCGTGCGCGCAGTCATCGACCCGAGGGGAGAAGTCCCCATGTCGCGCGATCCTCGCCGGACGGAGACTGACGCGGGTGAGGAGATCACGAAGACAGGCGCAAGACGTGGCAGGGTTGCGGGTGAGGGAGGCGCGCACGCGTCTGCGGAGGGGTTCGCGGTGAACAAGTTCTTTCAGAGGTCCGTAGGCCTGGCGGTGATCCTCGTCGTGCTCCTGGGCGCGGGCCTGCTGGTCTGGGGCATCGTCGTCACGGATCCGCCGACCCTGTGGGATCCGGTGCATCTGACGCTCGCCGGCATCTGGGAGCTGATGTACAGCGCCGAACTGCCGAATCTCGGCGTCATGGCGGCCGCACTCGGCCTGGCGCTGCTGATGGTGCTCTTCGTGGTGATCAGCGAGCGCGTGGTCGCCAGCCGCTACCGCAGGGCGGGCAGCGAGGTCACGAAGCTGACTCTCGCCCCCCGCACCGTGATGGAGCGCACCCGCGGGGTGTTCGCGGGTGCGGTGACCGTGACGGTCCTGATCCCCGCGCACAACGAGGAGAAGTCGATCCCGGCGACTCTGGTCTCGCTCATGCAGCAGAGCACGCCTCCCGACCGCATCCTCGTCGTGGCGGACAACTGCACCGATCGCACCGTGCAGGTCGCCAAGGAGCACGGTGTCGACGTCTTCGAGACGGTCGGCAACACGCACAAGAAGGGCGGCGCGCTCAACCAGGCGCTGCAGGATCTGCTGCCGACGCTCGGCGACAACGACACCGTGATGGTGATGGATGCCGACAGCCAGATCGGCGACGACTTCCTCGCAGAGGCGATCCGGCGATTCACCGACGATCGCGCCCTGATGGCCGTGGGCGGGCTGTTCGAGGGCGAGGACGGACACGGGCTGCTCGGACAGTTCCAGCGCAACGAGTACATCCGCTACCAGCGCGAGATCCGCCGCAGGAACGGACGCGTGTTCGTGCTGACCGGCACGGCATCCGTCTTCCGCGCCTCCGCCCTGCGCGCCGTCGCCGAGGCGCGCGGCAGCGAACTTCCGGGCATCAAGGGAGAGGTGTACGACACCTTCGCCCTCACCGAGGACAACGAGCTCACGATCGCGCTCAAATCGCTCGGCGCGCTGACGATCTCGCCCATCGCGTGCACGGTCGTGACCGAGCTGATGCCGGGATGGCGGATGCTGTGGGCTCAGCGGCTGCGCTGGCAGCGCGGCGCCCTGGAGAATCTCGGCGAATACGGTCTGACCCCGCAGACGCTGCGGTACTGGGCTCAGCAGATCGCGATCGGCTACGGCGTGCTGGCGCTGTTCAGCTACTTCGCGCTGATCCTGCTGATGATCCTCGCCATGGACACCTGGGTGTGGTTCCCGTTCTGGCTCGGCATCGGCGTGCTCTTCGCGATCGAGCGCACGATCACCGCATGGAAGGGCGGCTGGCGGGCGCGCCTGGTCGCTGTGCTCATCTTCCCCGAGCTGGTCTACGACTGCTTCCTCAACCTGGCATTCCTCAGGGGTGTGTTCGAGATCGCCTTCGGGCGCAGAGCCACCTGGAAGCACGTCGATCACGGCGGGGTATCGGCCGGCGCCACGAAGGAGGTCTCCTCATGATGGTCGGAACCGGCATCGTTCTGCCCGAGGAGTGGCTGCAGACCGAGTGGTTCAGCGTGCTCGCGACGTTCGTCGCGATCAACACCCTGATCTACGTCGTGCTCGGGGTGATCAAGATCATCCCCAAGTTCCGCCTGCGGCGCTCTTACAGCGGAGCGAGCAGGAGGTCAGAGACCCGGAGCATCCACCCCGATGCTCCGGTGTAGATCGGCGAGCAGCTCGCCGATCTGAGACGCTGCGGCCGGGTAACCCAGGTAATATCCCTGGGCGTAGTCCGAGCCCAGTTCACGGGCGCGCTCGACCTGCTCCGCGTCGGACACCCCCTCGACCAGCACACTCGCTCCGGCTGAGCGCGCGGCGGCCAGCAGGGCGGCGAGCCGCGTCTTCGCGTCGTCGTCATCGGCGACCTGCCAGAACAGCGCCCGATCGATCTTCACGACGTCGGGTCGGAGAACCGCGATGCGGCCCTCGTCGGCGCACACGGCGCCGGCGTCGTCGACGAGAAGGCTGCCGCCGAGACTCGTCACCCTCTCGCGGACGGCGGCCAGGTCGGCGGACGTGGCGCCCTCGTAGATCTCCAGCCCCCACGGGCGGGAGAGCCCGCGCAGCATCTCGGCGAGCTCGGGGCGGAGCATGGTCGCCCCGGATGCGTTGAAGGTGACCGACATCCCGGCGGGAAGCTCGTGCATCGCCTCGATCGCCTGCTCGATCAGGAGAAGCTCGAGCTCCTCCCGGATGCCCATCGATTCCGCTCGATCGAGGTGGCGGGGCGGGGGCGCTCCGTCTTCGAAACGCGCGAGCGCCTCGAACCCGACGACGCGCCATTCCCGAAGGTTCACGATCGTCTGGAACACGATCGTCGCGCGGGGGAACTCGGCGAGGATCCCTTCAGCGTCTGCGCGCCCGCGACTTGTCACGGTTCACCTTATACCCCGCCAAGACCGCGCTCCGAGTAGGCTGGACGCGAGGCACGCACCTGGGGAGGATGCATGGTCGTTCAGGACATTCGAGCATCCGATGCCGAGGATCTCCGCTGGCTGCGGTTCGGTTGGCTGAGGTCGATCAGGGAGCGCACCTCGACGTTCTCCGTGGTCACGGCCACACTGCTGCTGTACTTCGGCGCGCTCGGGATCTTCGAGCTGTTCGAAGACGACCTGACCACGTTCGAGCAGGTTCTGTCGGGCGGGACCACGCTCCTCTGCTTCGCGGTGTTCGCGATGGTCGCGTTCTTCGGCGTCGAACTGCGACCGTGGGTCGGCGTCGCGCTGATCGCCGCGCACGCACTCGTCTCGGTGTACTACCTCGGGTTCTCCGACGAGAGGCAGAACGCGATCGCGGCGTTCCAGGAGCTGCCGATCCTGGCGATGTACTTCTCATGGTTCTACCCTGCGAAGACAGCGCGGGTCGGGGTTCTGTCGATCATCGTCGTGGTGGGCGCGGCGACCGGACTCGGGCCGTTCACGGGTGTCGGCGCGCTGCTGGGTCCGGTCAACATGCTCGCGGCCGGACTGTTCACGTGGATGTGCCTCGAAGCTGGGATCTTCATGCGCCACCGCATCCGTCTCGAGTCCCACTCGGATGAGCTCACGGGCACGCTGAACCGTCGAGGGTTCGAAGCGAAGACGGCTGCCGAGATCCGTCGTGCGGTGCGTCACGACCGGCCGCTCAGCGTCGCCGTGCTCGACCTCGACAAGTTCAAGGACGTCAACGACGAGGCCGGCCACGCCGCCGGCGACTACGTGCTGCGGGCGGTCTCCTCGCACTGGATGTCGCTGTCGCGCGCAACGGACGTCGTGGGGCGGCTGGGCGGAGACGAGTTCGCCATGCTGATGCCCGAGACCGACGCCGAGCAGGCCCGTGCCCTCATGCGGCGTCTGCGCGAGTTCACGCCGCACCCGTGGTCGTGGGGCGTCGCCGAGGTACGGCCCGACGACACGGCCGCGTCCGTCATCGCCCGCGCCGACGCGGCCATGTACGACGACAAGCGCCGCTGAGAGGTTCGGCTCAGTCCTCGTCGACGAGTTCGCCGCGGATGCGCCGAAGGTCCTCCATGAGCGACCCGATCAGGATCCAATGGCCGGATGCCGGGGGCTTCACCACGAGTGGAGCGGTCAGCGCCGGGATCACCGAGGTGAGCGTGTCGGGCTCGGGGGCGACGTCGGCGATCTGCACCGCGAGACGCACGTCGTGGCCGGCGCGCCTCAGCTGCTCGGCGATCGCGGTGACGGCGGGCTCCAGCCCGATCGAGTCGTCGTAGTGATCGAAGTAGGCGCGGGTCATGCCGATCGTCTGGGTGACGATCGGCGACAGCCGCTCGAGCAGGGCGCGCATCTCGCGCAGATCCTCGCGGTGGGCGGATCGCCGGGGGTTCAGCGTGAGTGACTCCTCGCCGGCCGCGATGGACGCTTCGGCGGCGTCCTTCATCGGACGCAGCAGCCGCACCTCGACCATCAGCTCCTGCAGGCGCTGCGGCGATTGCGGCTCGGGGAGCGCGGCGGCGAGACGATCGAGGCTCGCAGCCAGTTCGGCGCCGAGCAGCCCGAGATCGCGCCGCGCGGGGCCGGTGAGAACCGGCGGAACGATCAGCGCGTTCACGACGATGCCGATCACGACGCCGATCAGAGTCTCGACGATGCGTGCCAGGGCGTAGTCGGGCGTCGAGCCGAGCGCCAGTACGAGCATCGCCGAGATCGCGACCTGGTTGCCGGTGCCGGGGGTCGCGCGGAACGCCCAGGCGATGAGCATGGCCACGACGATCGCGAGCAGCACGATCCAGCTGGGAGTGCCGAGGAGGAGCCCCAGGCCGACCGCGATCACGACGCCGACGATCACGCCGATGCTGCGTTCGAGCGCCTTCGACAGCGACTGGTTAACGCTCGGCTGCACCACGAGCAGCGCGGCGATCGCCGCGAACACCGGCAGCCGACCGGGCACCACCCAGCCGGCGAGCAGCCAGGCCGCGATCGTCGCAGCGGCTGACTTCACGACCTGCAGCAGCGGAGAGCGCCGGGAGGCGCGGATCGCGGCGGGGATGCGCATGCTCCCACGGTACTCGGCGCAGATTCGCTTTCCGCCGCCCGGTCCCACTGTGTGTCGAGTGCACGGGATGTCGGCGAGTGCACGGGATGCTGGCGAGTGCACGGGTTCTCGACGTGAAGAAGCCGTGCACTCGGTACGAAGCCGTGCACTCGACCAACGGCGATGATGGGGACGGGGAGGGAGGGGGACGGGGAAAGAGAGGGGACGGGGAGCTCCGGGCGTGCTTCGATGGAAGGCATGGACGACCGCGAGCGGACCTGGCGACTGCAGAACGAGACGGAGGCGGTCTGGGCGACCGCCGGTTCCTTCGTCCTGGGCGCGGCGGTCGGAGTCCTCCTGCTCGCCGGCGACCCGCGGCCGCTGACCGGATCGCAGTCGCTCGCGATGCCGATCGCGGCCGTGGGAGGTGCGGTCGCGGCATCCGCTTTCGTCGTCAGCACCGTGCGGCATCATCGCGGCGAGACCACTCCCATGCCGCGGTGGCAGAGTGCGATCTCCAGCCTCTCGGCGATCGCCCTCACCGTCGTCTTCGCCGCTGTCACCGCGATGGGTGCGCTGCTCGCCCTGCAGGTCCTCGCGACCGGTCTGCAGGGCCTCCGGCTGGGAGCACTGGGCGGTGGCATGCTCGCCGGGGCGGTCGCGGCGGTGGGAGGACGCTTCGCCTACGGCGCCGGAATCGGCCTGCGCACAGCCGACCTCGCCGGCATCCTGTTCGGGTTCCTCGCGATCGGCACCCTGTTCGCGATGTCGACAGCGGCCGACCCGCGGTGGTGGGAGCACAACTTCTCGACGCTCGGCGGCGGAGCGGGCGCGTGGGCGTTCAACGGCACCCTCGTCGTCGCCGGGCTCATCATCGCCACCGTGGGCTCGTACGTCGGGCGCGACCTTCACCGGATGCTCGGCGATGACGCTCTCGGCCGGATCGCCCCGACCGTCGTGCTCTGGGCGCTCACGGGTGCGGCGCTGGCGGCGATCGGCCTCCTGCCGCTCGAGCGGGTGCCCGTCCCGCACAACATCGTCGCCCTCGGCACGCTCGCGCTCTTCGTGCTGGCGGCCATGACGACGGCGCGGGTGTTCCCGGGCTCGCCCCGGGCGCTGGTGATCACGACGATCGGGCTGATCGCCCTCGTCGGCGTCTCGGTCGTGCTGTGCTTCGGCTTCGGGCTCTTCGGCGTCACCGCCCTCGAGGCGCTCGTGATCGGGCTCGGAATGCTGTGGATGCTGACGCTCGTGCGAGTGCTCGCCGTGCTCGCCCCGGCCGGATCGAGGCCGTCCGCGCGCCGCGCGCTGCTCTCGACCGGACGGACGCTCTGAGCCGTCAGCCCGTGCGCCCGCCGTCGGCGAAGAACTGCTGCACCTCGAGGAGGCGCAGCAGGAACGCGCTCTCGTCGAGCCTCCTGCGCCGCAGCCAGCTGGTCACCTCTCCGTTCGACTTGCTCGCGTTGCACGAGCCGCACGCGGGAACCACGTTCATCACGGTGTAGCGGCCCCCGCGCGAGATCGGCTGCACGCAGTCGCGCTGCAGCGGAACGTCGATCGCGCCGCAGTAGGCGCAACCGCCCCACTGCGCCCTGATCGCGGTCCACTCCGCGGTCGTCAGGTCGTTGTCGGCCGCCGCCACCCGACGCCGGCGCCGGCGATCCAGGCGGGCGCGGCGACTGCGGTTGACGGGCACGAGACCACCCTAGAAGCAGGCGCAGGCACAGCGTCGAAAGATAGGGAAGGTGTCGGATGCCGGTGGGGTGCCTCAGAGCGGAATGTAGGGGTACCGGAGAAGGAGAACCCCATGTACGAGCACCCGTATTACCAGTACACCCGTTTCGAGCAGGACGAGCTGGCGCGCCGAGCAGAGCTGCACCGCTTCATCGCCGAGCACTCGGATCAGATCGTGGCGCGGCCAGAAGGCCCGCTCGGTCGGATGCTGCGCCGCATCGGCGCCGTGCTCGGCCACCGCGGCGGTCGTGCGGCGCAGCGGCAGACCCCGTGCGAGCCGGCCGTCGCGCGGTGACCATCGGCACGGAAGCCGCAGTCGCGACCGCGCTCGCGCCTCGGATCACTCACCGGGCCCCGGACGTCGGCGGGGAATGGCACGATGAGTTCATGCCTCCCTTCGCGCCCAGCGCCCCGATGGTCGGCCGTGACGCCGATCTCGCTCGCGCGCACGCGCTGTTCGAGCGCGCGAGCGAGGGTGTGCCCACGGCGCTGCTGATCGAGGGCGAGGCGGGCATCGGCAAGTCCCGGCTGCTGCGCGAGTTCGCCGACGCGATCGTCAACCGCGCCGACATCCACGTGGGATGGTGCCTCGATCTCGGCGCCGCGCGCTCGCCGTACGGGCCGCTCACCGGCATCCTGCGCTCGATCGTGCACACACTCGGCGACGATCGGGTCCGAGAGGCGGTCGGCGCGGGCGTCGATGCGCTGGCGATGCTTCTTCCCGACCTCGCCCCCCAGGCCGATCGGGCCAGCACGAGCCCTGAGCGCCTGCGCGACGCGATCGCGAGCCTCATCGAATGCGCCGCCGAACGAGCTCCGCAGGTCCTCGTGGTCGAAGACCTGCACTGGGCCGACGAGTCCACACTGGCGATCCTGTCGTTCCTGCTCCGCGCGCTGAGCCGCGGACGCATCCTGCTGCTGCTCACCTGCCGGTCCGACGACGTGCGGCGCGGCGATGCCGTGAGTCGCTTCATCGGCGAGGCCACGCGGGCGCGGCTCCTCGAGCGCGAGGCTCTCGAGAGGCTCGACATCGACGCGGTGCGCGAGATCGCCGAACAGGTCACCGGCCACGCCCTCAGCCAGGGAGCGATCGAGCGCATCTACGATCGCGCCGAAGGAGTGCCGTTCTTCGTCGAGGAGATCGCCGGCTGCTCCACCGCGCCGATTCCCGACGGCCTCCGCGATCTCCTGCTCGCCCGGTTCGACCGCCTCGGCGACGACGCGCGCCGCGTCGTCCAGGTCGCGTCCGGTGCCGAGCGGCCGCTCACGCACCCGCTGCTCGTCCAGCTCGTCGGCTTCGCGGAAGAACGTCTCGACGAGGCCGTGCGCGAGGCGACGCGCAGCGGCATCCTCGTCGTGATCGATGACGGCTACCGCTTCCGGCACGCGCTGCTGCGCGAAGCCGTGCACGACGATCTGCTGCCGGGGGAGCGCTCGCGACTGCACCGCTTGTACGCGGAGACCCTGGAAGCGCAGTGCGACGGCAGCGACACCGCCGATGCGGCGGCCCTCGCGTATCATTGGCAGCTCGCACAGGACGACCGCAAGGCGCTGTCCGCGGCGGTCGACGCGATGCTCCATGCGAAGGCGCGGTTCGCGTTCGCCAGTGCCGCGCGCTTCGGCGAACTGGCGCTCGGCGTGTGGTCGCAGGTCTCCGATCCCGAGCAGGCCGCGGGCATCGCCCGACTCGATCTGCTGCTCGTCCTGGCGTCGATCCTGCGCAACGCCGGCGACGGCGAGCGCGCGCTGGCCGTGGTGAACCTCGCACTCGACGAGCTCGACCCGGCGTCCGTCGACCCTCGTCTGCACGCGCGTCTGCTGCGCGACAAGGCCTACTACACGATGAACCTCGGCCGTCCCGGGGCCATCCCGCTGCTGCGCGAGTCGCTCGTGGTCCTCGAGCGGGTCGACGACGATCGCCTGCACGCCACGGTTCTCAACAACCTCGCCAGCCGGTACATGATCGCCGGCGAACTCGGGCGCTCCTACGAGCTGGGCGTCGAAGCAGGCGCGTTCGCCGCTCGTGCCGGGTCGGACGACGAGTCGTCCATCGCCGCCAACGTGCGCGCCGCCTCCCTCGCCCACGCCGGCGACGTGGCCGAGGGCGTCCGGGAGTACGAGCGGGCGCGGGCGCTGGCGAGGGGATCGACGGCCGATCTGCGCTACCGGGTGAACTACTCCGATCTGCTGACGCTGTTGGGGCGCTATCGCGAGGCCGTCGCGCTCGCGGAAGACGGGCTCGCACGATCGCGTCGATTCGGCGTCGAGCGCACGTCGGGCTCGGTGATGACGCAGAACATGGCGGTCCCGCTGCTCGAGCTCGGCGAGATCGAACGCGTGGAGGAGATGCTCGCACGCGAGCTCTCGCAGAACACGCTGCGGGTGTTCCGCATGTACACGACCATGACGCGCGTGCGGCTGCTGTCGTGGCGCGGGAGGCACGAGGAGGCCGCGGAGCTGCTGCGGGATTCGCTGCCGGCGTTCCGCGAGACGGGGACGGTCGAGCGGCAGATCTGGTACGACATCGTCGTGATGACGGTGGCGGTGGCCGAGAGCAGCGGCGATCTGGAGGGCGCGCTCGCCGCCATCCTGGACATGCTCGCCGACGACGGCCCCCGGCTGCTGCATCAGCGGCGGCTCCTGCTGCAGTCGGGATGGATCATCGCTCAGCTGCGCGCGCAGGGGGTCGACGTCGCGCCGGCGGTCGAGACGATCCGCACGGCATGGCAGGCCCAGCATCCGCAGCTTCAGGGCGACGGCTGGGAGCGCATCCTCTTCGCCCTGCTCGATCCGGCGGCGGAGAGGCTCGAGGCGGCGCTGCCGGTCGCCGACGGCGACGATGTGCCGGTGACGTTCCGTTCGGTGCTGCGACTCGAGCTCGCCCGCCTGAGTGTGCGCGAGGGAGACAGGGCGACGGCAGGGCGTCTGGTCGCCGAGGCCGCCGCGAACGCCGATCGCATCGGCCACGAGCAGCTCCGCCGGGAGGTGGGCGGGTTCGCCGCATCCGCCGGGCTGGGTGCGCACGAATCATCGGATGCCGATGCGCTCACCGCGCGCGAGCGTCAGGTGCTCGAACTGATCGCCGAGGGCCTCAGCAACCGGCAGATCGGCGAACGGCTGTTCATCAGCGTGAAGACGGTGAGCGTGCACGTGTCCGCCGTGCTGCGCAAGCTCGGTGTCAGCACCCGCACGGAAGCCGCCCTCGCTGCGCAGCGCGCAGCCGTCGGGGAGCGGTTGTCGATCGTCCTGTGAAGCCATCCGTGACCCCCGCGCGGGGTCACGGAGTATCGCTCGGCGACGGCGGTGTGCTCCGCGGTGGATATGATCCTGCGAGTGAAGAGAGTCGCCCCCGCTCTGGTCGCGGCCCTGCTGACCGCATCTCTCGTCGGCTGCGGCGCGACGACCTCCGGCCCGGAGAAGATGGACGTCGTGCACGTCCCCGAGGACGCGTCCCTGACGGATGCCGGTGGCCTGGTGGCCGACGGCGGGGTGATCCTGATCGCGGCAGGCACGTACACCGAGAGCCTCGACGTACGCGGAGATGACATCACGGTCCGGGGGGAGGACCGCAACACCGTGATCCTCGACGGGGAGCTCACTCGCAGCAACGGCGTCGTCGGCACCGGCGAACGGATAGCGGTCGAGAACCTGACAGTGCGCAACTTCCTGCAGAACGGCGTGCTCATCACGGGCGTGACCGACGAGAACGGCGCCGGCATCGCCCGCGGGCCCGACGGCTACCTGCCCGATCAGAGCCCGCCCCCGGTTCCGGGATACCTCGTGCAGAAGGTCACCGCGAACAACAACGGCCTGTACGGCATCTACGCCTTCAATCGCACCGATGGTGTGATCCGCGACAACCTCGCCAGCGGCGGCTCCGACTCCGGGATCTACGTGGGCCAGTGCGCAGAGTGCAACGCACTCGTGCAGGACAACGTCATCACGCTCAACGCCTCGGGGCTCGAGCTGGCGAACGCCTCGCACGTGGTCATCACCGGCAATCGCATCGTGAACAACCGCATCGGCGTCAGCGTGCTGAGCAACTACCTCGAGGCGCACGGTCCGACCACGGCCGTGCAGATCGTGGGCAACGTGATCGCCGACAACAACGAGGCGCAGACGCCCGAACAGGCCGGCGGCGCCTTCGGCGTGGGGATCGGTCTGGGGGGAACGATCGACGCCGAGGTGCGGTCGAACGTCATCTCCGGCAACAGCGCGGTGGGGCTCTGGGTGACGTCTTCTGAGGACTTCGCACCGAACGGCACCGCAGAGGCCGGTGACGCGTTCTCGGGCAACGGCGTCGACATCGCATTCGCGCCGAGCGCGACAGCGGCCGGTGCGGACAACTGCTTCGCCGTCGATGCGGGTGCGACGGTCGTCCCGGCCGGTCTCAGCGGGTGCGCGACCGTGCCGGGATCGTTCGTGCAGCCGCCGGGGCCGGCGGGCATCATGTTCTCGAAGGTCGCTCTGCCGCCGGATCGGCCCGGACTCGACGTCGTCGATGAGAAGCCGCGCACACTCCCCGAGGCGGTCGAGATGCCCGATCTCTCCTCGGTCACCGTGCCGTCGGCCGACCTGCGCGCGGAACCCGGCGCATGAGGCGGGTCCTCGCCTCGCTGCTGGCATTCGCGGCATCCGCTCTGCTGCTCACCGGCTGCCAGGCGGAGCTGTCCGAGACGGGCGAGGCTCTCACCGTCGAACAGTCCGAGATGCTCGCGCAGACCCGCTTCCAGGTCGCGAGCCGCGGAGAAGTCGTGCTCGAGATCAGCGCCCTCCCGGCCGCCGACGTCGGGCATCTGGATCTCACGGTCACGCTCGACCCGGTCGAGCACCTCGCCTGGGGCACGATGGATCGCGGACCCGAGGGCATCGCCGTCACCCAGAACGTCGTGTTCTCGCCCGACCTGTTCGCCACCGATGCCTCGGGAGACTGGCAGACGGCGTCGTTCGACGCCGCGCCCAGCCCGGCACTGGCCGTGATCTTCTCACTCGGTGCCGACCGCCCCGAGAACGCGCAGCTGCTGCGACAGTCGGACGCGCGGTATCTGGGCGCCGAAGACGTCGACGGCGAGACGCTCTCGGTGTTCCGCCTGCCCAGCTCGGACGGTTCGTCGACCGCCTCGACGCGCATGTGGCTGGATGCCGACGGCCGGCTGCGCAGACTCGACGCGGGCGGCGACGAGAAGCTCGTGGTGCTGCTGACCGACGCCGAACCGGAACCGAAGCCCGAGGGACTCGACGGCGGCGTCAATGGCTGAGCCCGGGTCCACGCGGCGCGGATTCCTCACGGGAGCGGCGGTCGCGGCGGGGGCGGCCGTCGCGGCCGGCACCGCCGGGTGGCTGCTGCGAGGCGAGGACGAGACGGATGCCGCGCCGGCGCCGTCTCCGTCGGCATCTCCTCTGCCGGACGGCGACCGCCGCGCGGGCATCACGCATCCCGCCGTGCCGCAGCGTCATCTCGCTCTGCGTGTTCTCGTTCTCGACGGAATCCCGGCCGAGCAGCTGCCGACTCTCGTCGCGGCGGCGTCGATCGGCGAACCGTCCGCCGACGCCGGAGAGGTGACGGTGACCGTCGGATACGCACCGGAGCACGCGCTGCGGCTGTGGCCGGAGCGGGCGGTGACCGCATCCGTCCTGCCCGCCTTCGCCGGTGATGTCCCGGCACTCGTGACGGGCGGCGACCTCGCCGTGCAGGTGTGCGCCGAAACCGCGTCAGGAGCGCGTGACGCAGCGGATGCCTTCGCCGCGTCGCTCGGCGCCCGGGTGCTGTGGGAGCAGACGGGCTACCGGGACGCACCGACCCCGCACGGCACCGCGCGCACCTCGACCGGGTTCATCGACGGCATCATCAATCCGCGTACGGCGGAGCTGCTGACCGCGGGCGTCTGGATCGACACGGCGCACCGCGACGCGCATCTCATTGTGCGGCGCATGCGCATCGACGCCGCGTTCACGCAGCGTCCCGTGGCGGAGCAGGAGCAGGCCGTCGGCCGGGGGCGCGACACCGGGGCTCCCGTCTCCGGCGGAGGGCCCGACGACGAGGTCGACCTGTTCGCGAAGACCGGCGACGGGCGGCTGCTGACACCGCTCTCCGCGCACACTCGCAGAGCCCATCCATCGAACATCGGGCGCCCGCTGATGCTGCGGCGCAGCTACAGCTTCGATCCGCCCAGCGGTGCGGGGCTCGTCTTCATCGCCTACATGAACGATCCGCAGACCTTCGTGATGACGCAGCGCCGGCTCGACGAGATGGACGATCTGATCGCCGCCACGACGACCGACGCGTCCGGCTGCTTCTTCGTTCCTGGACACTGATGGTCTCGTTGTCAGCTGGGCGTGGTACGGTGACCGAGTACGCGTGTCGAAAGTTCCGGCACGGTGCAGATCGCGAAAGCGGTCATTTCAACAGAAAGTAGAAACACATGGCCACTGGCACTGTGAAATGGTTCAACGCGGAGAAGGGCTTCGGCTTCATCGCTCCTGATGACGGCTCGGACGACCTCTTCGCCCACTATTCGGCAATCGCCGGCTCCGGTTTCAAGGAGCTCCGCGAGAACCAGAAGGTCGAATTCGACGCTGAGCGTGGCCCCAAGGGCATGCAGGCGGCGAACATCCGCGCTCTCTGAGCGCGCGCTGACTTCCTGACCGGCCGGACCCTTCGGGGTCCGGCCGGTTCTGCGTTTCCGGGGTTTATCCGTGCGGAGCGGGGCGGGACGTGCGGCCAGGGTTGGTGAGGCTAGCCTTAGTCATGTTAGGTTAGGGCAGGCTTACCCAGCCGTTCGGCGCGACAGCAGCGCCACGACCCTCACCCCAGAACCCGAAGGGAACGCTCATGCGTACCTCCCGTGTCCTCGCGCTCGGCGCAGCCGCAGCCCTCGCCCTGAGCCTCAGCGCCTGTGCGACCCCGACCACCGACAGCGACGCGGGGGCAGCGGTCGCCGCCGACACCGCGGGTGTCGTGCCAGACGGCACCTTCCCCGTCACGATCGAGCACGTCTACGGCGAGACCACGATCGAGAAGCAGCCCGAGCGGGTCGCGACGATCGCGTGGTCCAACCAGGAGGTGCCGATCGCTCTCGGCGTCGTCCCGGTCGGCATGGCGAAGGTCACCTGGGGTGACGACGACGGCGATGGCATCCTGCCCTGGGTCGAGGACGAGCTCGACGAACTCGGCGGCGACACCCCGGTGCTCTTCGACGAGACCGACGGCATCGACTTCGAGGCCGTCGCCGACACGAAGCCCGACGTGATCCTCGCCTCGTACTCCGGCCTCACGCAGGAGGAGTACGACACCCTCTCCAAGATCGCGCCGGTCGTGGCCTATCCAGAGGTCGCCTGGGGCACGTCGATCGACGACATGATCGCCATGAACTCGAAGGCCATCGGCCTGTCGACCTCGGGGGAGAAGCTCACCGAGGACCTGCAGGCGGAAGCGGACGCGGCGCTCGCCGCACACAGCGAACTCGCCGACAAGAAGCTGCTGTTCTCGTACATCGACCCTTCGGACCTGAGCCAGATCGGCTTCTACAACGCGATCGACACGCGCCCCGGCTACCTGCACGACAACCTCGGACTGCCGTTCCCGGCGATCGTGGAGGAGAGCGCGGACAGCACCGAGTTCTATCAGGCGGTGAGCTCGGAAGAGGCCGACAAGTTCAGCGACGTCGACGTGTTCGTCGTGTACGGCGACGACTCGATCATCCCCGTGCTCCAGGCCGACCCGCTGCTGTCGAAGATTCCCGCGATCGCAGCGGGTCGCATCGCCACGCTCGGCGACGCGACGCCGCTCGCGGCATCCGCCAACCCCTCGCCGCTGTCGATCGGCTGGGGTCTCGACGACTACCTGGCAGCGCTGGCCGCGCCGCTGGCCGGCTGAACCGGGCAGTGACCGCTGCGACAGCGTTCGCACCGGGCGCCGCACGTCTGCGGCGCCCGGTCGCGGTGCGCACCCTCTGGCTGCTCGCCGGCGTCGTTGTGATCGTCGTGCTGAGCATCCTCTCGGTGTCGTTCGGCGTCCGCGCCGTGTCGCTCCCCGACATCATCGCTGCGCTGTCGGGGCACGACGACACGATCTCCCAGGCGGCGATCGTCAAGCGCATCCCGCGTACCGTGCTCGCGATCCTCGTCGGCTCGGCGCTCGCTCTCGCGGGCGCCACCATGCAGGCGGTCACCCGCAACCCGATCGCCGACCCCGGGATCCTCGGAGTCACGAGCGGCGCCGCCCTCGCCGTGGCCGCCGGCATCGCTTTCCTGGGACTCACTGACGCCTACGGGCAGATGGCGCTCGCCATCGGCGGCGCCGCGCTCGCCGCCGCCTTCGTCTACACGGTGGGCTCCCTCGGTCGCGGAGGAGCCACGCCCTTGAAGCTCGCGCTCGCGGGTGCAGCGACCTCGGCCGCCTTCGCCTCGCTGATCAGCGCGATCATGCTGCCCCGGGTCGATCTGCTGCAGTCGTTCCAGTCCTGGCAGGTAGGCGGAGTGGGCGGCGCGGAATGGCCCCGCATCGCCGCGACCGCACCCGTGCTCGTGCTCGGCGCACTCGTCTGCTTCGCGAGCTCGCGCGGAATGAACTCACTCGCCCTCGGTGACGACATGGCCGCCGGACTCGGCGAACACGTGTTCCGCACCCGTCTCGTCTCCGCTCTCGGCGCGGTCATTCTGGCGGGCGCGGCGACAGCGATCGCCGGACCGATCGGGTTCGTCGGACTGGTCGTCCCGCACGTGTGCCGGATGCTGGTCGGCACCGATCACCGCTGGCTGCTGCCGTTCTCGGCTCTCACAGGCGCGGCACTGCTGCTCGCGAGCGACATCGTGGGCCGGGTCATCGCGCCTTCCTCGGAGGAGATCCAGGTCGGCATCGTGACCGCCGTGATCGGAGCGCCGTTCTTCATCTGGATCGTTCGTCGACAGAAGGTACGTGAACTGTGACTCTTCGATCGGCTCAGGAACACAGGACTCGGCAGACCCGGGATGCGGGCGTCGCTCCGGACCGCGGCGACGCCGTCGCGGCGATCATCGCCGGTCGCAAGGCGCGGCACCGTCGTCACGCCATCGCGTCGATCATGCTCGGCGTGATGCTGGTGATCCTCTTCCTCGGCGCGCTCATGTTCGGCAACACGTTCTACGGGCCCGCCGAGGTGTTCCGCGTGATCGCCGGGCAGACCGTACCGGGCGCCTCCTTCACGGTCGGCGAGCTGCGACTGCCGCGTGCGGTGCTCGCCGTGCTCGCGGGCTTCGCATTCGGCATCGCCGGCGTCTCGTTCCAGACGCTGCTTCGCAACCCGCTCGCCTCCCCCGACATCATCGGGATCTCCGACGGCGCGGGTGCGGCAGCCGTGATCGGCATCGTCGTTCTGTCGCTGAACGGCCCCGTCGTCTCGGCGCTCGCCCTGCTCGGCGCTCTGACGACGGCGGCGATCATCTATCTGCTCTCGAACAAGGGCGGTTTCGCCGGCACCCGTCTGATCCTGATCGGCATCGGCGTCGCTGCGATGCTGCAGAGCGTGATCTCGTACGTACTGTCCCGCGCCGCGAACTGGGACATCCAGACGGCGATGCAGTGGCTCACCGGAAGCCTGAACAACGCGTCGTGGGAGCGGGTGATCCCCCTCGCGATCGCGGCCGGGGTCGTCGTTCCGGTGATGCTGCTGCAGGGGCGAGGGCTGGGCGCCATGCAGCTCGGCGACGACTCGGCATCCGGTCTCGGCGTGCGGGTGAACCTCACCCGCATCCTGTTCATCCTGGGCGCCGTCGTGCTGCTCGCCTTCGCGACCGCCGCGACTGGACCGATCGCGTTCGTCGCCTTCATGGCGGGGCCCATCGCCGCACGCATCACCGGCCCAGGAGCGAACCTGCTGCTGCCCAGTGCCTTCGTGGGGGCCGTGCTGGTGCTCGGGGGCGACCTGATCGGCCAGTTCGCTTTCGGAGAGCGCTACCCGGTCGGCGTCATCACGGGCGTGCTCGGCGCGCCGTACCTCATCTATCTGCTCATCCGCACCAACCGCTCGGGAGGCTCCCTGTGACCGAGGCGCACACTCTCACGGCCGAGGCGGTCACGCTCGCCTACGGCGATCGCACGATCATCGACGGCCTCGACCTCGCGATCGCCCCCGGCCGGATCACGACGATCGTCGGAGCGAACGGATGCGGCAAGTCGACGCTGCTGCGGTCGCTGGCGCGTCTGCTTCCGCCGTCCTCGGGGCAGATCGTGCTCGACGGGAGGTCCGTGCACACGCGCCCCACCAAGGAGGTCGCACGAGTGCTCGGACTGCTGCCGCAGTCGCCGGTCGCCCCGGAGGGTATCGCCGTCGCCGACCTGGTCGGCCGCGGCAGGCACCCGCATCAGAAGATGCTCTCGCGCTGGACGTCCCACGACTACGAGGTGGTCGCCGACGCTCTCGCCGCGACCGGCACGACGGAACTCGCCGATCGCAGCGTCGACGAGCTCTCGGGAGGGCAGCGCCAGCGGGTATGGATCGCGATGGCTCTGGCGCAGGAGACCGATATCCTCCTGCTCGACGAGCCGACCACGTTCCTCGACGTCGCGCACCAGGTCGAGGTCCTCGATCTGCTCACAGACCTCAGCGTCGCTCGCGGCACCACGATCGTGATGGTGCTGCACGACCTCAACCTGGCCGCTCGCTACGCGGACGAGATCGTCGCGATGAAGGATGGGCGCGTGCACGCCGTCGGCGCGCCGAGCGACGTCGTCACCGCGGACCTCGTGGAAGAGGTCTTCGGGCTCGCCAATCACGTCACCATCGACCCGGTCTCCGGCAAGCCGCTGGTCACACCCATCGGGAGGCATCATGTCCGCTGAGAGCACCACCAAGACCCGCCCGCCGTATGTGCTGGCCCTGGCGGAGGTGCAGGCGGTCGAACAGGTCTCCCCGAACTTCGTCCGCATCACGTTCGGTGGGGCCGACCTCGACGAGTTCGGCACTCCTGGCGACGTGTTCGACGCGAGGATCAAGCTGATCTTCCCGCCGTCACCCGAGGTCGTCCCCCCGCTCGATCGCGATGCCGACGACTGGTGGGCCGCCTTCCTCGCCGTTCCGGAGGAGGAGCGCGGGTCCATGCGCACCTACTCCATCCGCGAGCTGCGCACGACGGACTCGGGTACTCAGGTCGTCGTGGACTTCGTGCTGCACCTGCAGCCGGGACTCACCGGCCCGGCGTCGACCTGGGCGAGCACCGCGAGGATCGGGCGCAAGCTCTTCCTCATCGGACCGCGCCGGGGCCGCGAGGACCGCGGCGGTATCGAGTACGCACCGGGAGCCGCCGGGTCGGTCCTGCTGGCGGGCGATGAGACGGCTGCGCCGGCGATCGCCCGGATCCTCGAGGACGCCCCACGCGATCTGCGCGGCACCGCGTTCATCGAGGTGCCGGTGCCCGCAGACGTACTGCCCATCGACGCGCCGATCGGTGTCGACGTGCACTGGCTGCCGCGAGCGGCGGACCAGCTGCACGGTGCCGAGCTCATTCCTGCCGTGCTGTCGTTCCTCGGCGATGAGTCCGCCGAGGTCGAGGTGCGCGACATCGAGACCGAGGAGCTGCTCTGGGAGACCCCGGCGTATTCGGCACTCGGCGAGCAGATCGACGCATCGTCGTCGGCGGCCGAGCGCTACTTCTGGATCGCGGGTGAGAGCGGCGTGGTCACGACGCTGCGGCGCCATCTCGTGAAGGACCTCGGCATCGACCGTTCGCAGGTCGCGTTCATGGGCTACTGGCGCCGCGGCGTCGCGATGCGCGGCTGAGACGCCGCCCGCCGGACACGGCGTTTCGTCTCTGCGTTTCGTCTCGCTTCGCTCGCTCGCTCAACGACCATCGCTCGCTCAACGACCCGTGAGGGTGCTGCGCTCCCGGTCGTTGAGCGAGGAGCGCAGCGACGAGACGAAACGCGTGTCTCCGGCGTCGAGTTCGGCTCGCGACGTTTCGTCTCTGCGTTTCGTCTCGCTTCGCTCGCTCAACGACCATCGCTCGCTCAACGACCCGTGGGGGTGCTGTGCTCCCGGTCGTTGAGCGAGGAGCGCAGCGACGAGACGAAACGCGTGTCCCCTGCCGTGAGTCCCGCCTCAGGCGCTCTCGCGTACGACGAGCTCCGTGTCGAGGATGACCGAGCGGGGCGTCGCGCCGGCGACCTGCTCGAGCAGGACGTCGACCATGCGCGAGCTGATCTCGTCCCACGGCTGGCGCATGGTCGTGATGGCCGGCTCGTGCGTCGCCGCGAGCCCGGAGTCGTCGAAGCCGGCGACCGCGACGTCGTCGGGCACCCGGAGTCCCGCACGGCGCACGGCGGCGATCGCACCGGCCGCCATCCGATCGGATGCCGCGAACACGGCGTCCACGCCGCGCTCGAGCAGCACGTCCATGGCGGCCTGCCCCGATTCGAAGGAATAGTCGCCGGCCTCGACCAGTGACGGATCGAAACGGTCGCCGAGCTCCTCGCGGAACCCGACCAGGCGGAACCGACCGCCCGGAGTGTCGTCGGGCCCGGTGATCATGCCGATGCGCTCGTGCCCGCGGTCGCGCAGGTAGGCGGTCATCGTGCGCGCGGACCCCACCTCGTCGACGGAGATCGTGGACATCTCGCTCTCATGGCCGAGCGGGAGGCCGCAGCACACGGCCGGGATGCCGCTGTCGATGAGCTGCTCCATGAGCGGCTCCGACTCGTGCGAGGAGATCAGCATGACACCGTCGACGTGCCCGGCGCCGAGGAAGTGCGCGACGCTCTCACGTTCGGCCGGGGTGCTGGCGACGAGCAGCACGAGGGTCATCGACCGCTGCGCGAGCACGGCCGCCGCCCCGCGCAGCAGCAGCGCGAAGGTCGGGTCGTCGAAGAGCAGCTGATGGGGTTCGGTGAGCAGGAACGCCAGTGACCCGGCTCGCCCGGTCGCCAGGCTGCGCGCGTGGTGGTTGGCGGTGTAGCCGCTCGCGGCGATCGCATCCTCGACGGCCTTGCGGGCGTCGGGGGAGACCCAGTGCCCCCCGTTGATGACGCGCGAGACCGTGCTGCGGGATACACCGGAGAGCGCGGCGATCTGGCGGATCGTCGGCTTGCGCTTCGCAGTGGCATCACTCATCGGAGCGACTCTACTCGACGGCATCCGCTCTCCGCATCCGGATCTGGGACCGGTCTCAGTTCGGTAACGGAGATTGCGATGCGCGTCGGGGATGGGGTAGAACTGAGACCGGTCCCAGGGCGCTTCAGTCGCCAGACTGAGACCGGTCCCAGTCTGAGTTCGACGTGGGACAGCAGGATCCGACCCGATGGAGTGACGAGATGACGAACGCCTGGCCCGACCTCAGGGGCATCGCCTACGGCGGCGACTACAACCCCGAGCAGTGGTCCCGCGAGACGTGGCGCGAAGACGTCGTGCTCATGCGCGAAGCCGGCGTGAACCTCGTCAGCGTCGGCATCTTCTCCTGGGCGCTCATCGAGACCTCAGAGGGCGTCTTCGATTTCGAATGGCTCGACGAGCTGCTCGGCCTCCTGCACGAGAACGGCATCCGCGTCGACCTCGGCACACCCACCGCCTCGCCCCCGGCCTGGTTCTTCGCCGCGCACCCCGATTCGCGGGTCGTCGACCGCGAGGGCCACGTGATGGGCTTCGGCTCCCGCGGCATGGTGTCGCACTCCTCGCCCGCGTACCGCGAAGCGATCGTCCGGATCGCGGACGCTCTCGCCGCCCGCTATGCACAGCACCCTGCCGTGGTGCTCTGGCACGTGCACAACGAGTACGGCGCCCCCGTGGGTGAGGACTACTCCGCGGCATCCGTCACCGCCTTCCGGGGCTGGCTGCAGGAGAAGTACTCGACCCTCGATGCGCTCAACGCCGCCTGGGGCACGGCCTTCTGGGGGCAGCACTACACCGCGTGGGAGCACGTCGGCGCCCCGGCGATCTCGGCGAGCGTCGTGAACCCGGCGCAGCGCCTCGACTTCGCACGGTTCACCGATCACCAGCTGCGTGAGTGCTTCATCGCCGAGCGCGACGCGATCCGCGCGCACAGCGACAAGCCGATCACGACCAACTTCATGGCCAACCAGACCTGGACCTGCGATCTGTGGGCCTGGGGCCGCGAGGTCGACGTCGTCTCGGACGACCACTACCTGTGGGCCGCCGATGAGGACGCGCACATCGGTCTCGCGATCGCGGCCGACCTCAGCCGCTCGGTCGGCGGCGGCAAGCCGTGGATCCTCATGGAGCACTCCACCTCGGCCGTGAACTGGCAGCCGCGCAACATCGCGAAGCGCAGAGGCGAGATGAAGCGCAACTCGCTCACGCACCTCGGCCGCGGTGCCGACGGCATCCTGTTCTTCCAGTGGCGGGCCGGCCGCTCGGGCGCCGAGAAGTTCCACTCCGCGATGCTGCCCCACGCCGGCCGCGACTCCCGGGTGTTCCGCGAAGTCACCGAGCTCGGCGCCGACCTGGCGAACCTCGCCGAGGTGCAGGGCTCGACGGTGGACGCCGAGGTCGCGGTGCTGTGGGACTTCGAGTCGTTCTGGGCGCAGGACCTCGAGTGGCGTCCCTCCGAGGACGTCTCGCACGCCGCGCAGATCCGCCGCTTCTACGAGCAGCTCTGGCGCGACGGGATCACCGTCGACTTCGCTCTGCCCGGCCACGACCTCTCGAAGTACAAGCTCGTCGTCGCTCCCGCGCAGTACCTGCTCAGCCAGGCGGATGCCGCGAACCTCACGACCTACGTCGAGAACGGCGGCACCCTGCTGGTGTCGTTCTTCTCCGCGATCGTCGACGAGAACGATGCCGTGCACCCCGGCGGCTTCGTGGCTCCCCTGCGCGACGCGCTCGGCCTCACGATCGAGGAGTTCCTGCCGTTGCGCGAGGGCGAGAGCCATCGCCTCGACTGGGATGGTCAGGACGGCGTGGTCGCCGACATCTGGCAGGAGGACATCGCACTCGCAGGAGCCGAGGTCATCGCCAACTTCGGCGGCGGACCCGGCGAGGGCGAGCCCGCCATCACGAGGCATCGGCACGGTTCGGGCGCCGGCTGGTACGTCGGGACCCGACTGGATGCCGCCGGCATGCGCGCCCTGTTCCGTGAGGTCTACGCGGACGCCGGCGTCGAGCCGGCCGGTCTCCCCGACGGACTCGAGGTCGTGACCCGCCGCGGCGGCGACGCGATCTACCGCATCGCCGTCAACCATCGCGCGGATACCGTCGCCCTCCCCGCCGTCGGCACCGAACTGCTCTCCGGAGCAGAGGTCGACGGAACCTTCACGATCGCGGCCGGCGGCGTCGCCGTCATCCGCTCCGCAGACCCTTCGACAAGCTCAGGGACCCACCCTGAGCCGGGTCGCAACTGAAACAGAAAAGGAACACGCATGCGCAAGCACATCGGAGTCGGCGCACTCGCGCTGACGGCAGCCATCGTCCTGGCGGGCTGCTCCGCCGGCACCGCCGAGAGCGACAAGACCGACGAGTCTGGCAGCGGCGCCGAGCTCGTCATCTGGACCGACGCGGAACGCGAAGCCGCGATCACCGAGGCCGCCAAGGCCTTCGAGGACGAGACCGGCGCCAAGGTCACCCTCGTGCAGAAGAACTTCGAAGACCTCCGCAACGACTTCATCGCCCAGGTGCCCACCGGCGAAGGTCCCGACATCACGGTCGGGGCGCACGACTGGCTCGGCGCTCTCGTGGCCGCCGGGGTCGTCGACACGATCGACCTCGGCGACAAGGCGGGCGAGTTCGAGCAGGTCGCGCTCGACGCGATGACCTACGACGGTCAGCTGTACGCGCTGCCGTACTCGCTCGAGACCATCGCCCTCGTGCAGAACGTCGACCTCGTCGGCGCCGACGCTCCCGCCACGTGGGACGACATGATCGCGAAGGGCCTGGCCGCCGGCACCGAGCGCCCCTTCGTGATCAACACCGGCGGCGAGACCGGCGACGGCTATACGATGTACGGCCTGCAGACGTCGTTCGGCGCACCCGTCTTCGTGCAGGACGACAGCGGTTCCTACACGACCGAGGTCGGCATGGGCGGTGCGTCCGGCGAGGCGTTCGCGAGCTGGCTCGGCGCCAACGGAGCGAACGGCACGGGGTACATCTCCACGACGATCGACTACGACATCAACAACGAGCTGTTCGCCTCCGGCAAGGCTCCGTACACGATCCAGGGGCCGTGGGCGATCAGCTCCTTCGAAGGCGTGAACGTCGCGGTCAACCCGATCCCCTCCGCGGGAGGGCAGCCGGCCGCGCCGTTCGTCGGCGTGCAGGGCTTCTACCTGTCGAGCAAGAGCAAGAACGCGCTGCTCGCGCAGGAGTTCCTCACGAACTACCTGGGCACGGAAGACGCGCAGCGCGCGCTCTACGAGGCCGACCCCCGCATCCCCGCGTGGACCACGCTGGCCGAAGAGGTCTCCTCCGACCCGATCACCGCAGGCTTCGTCGCCTCGGCTAAGAACGGCGTGCCCATGCCGTCGATCCCCGAGATGGGTTCGGTGTGGGATCTGTGGAACGCCGCGCAGGCGCAGATCATCAACGGCGCCGACCCCGTGTCGACGTGGAACACGATGGTCGCCGACCTCGAGAAGACCCTCAAGGGCTGATCCGACCCTCTTGGTCGTTGAGCGAGGGAGCGAAGCGACTGAGACGAAACGTCGTGACCCGTACTCGATGCAGGAGTCACGCGTTTCGTCTCGCTTCGCTCGCTCAACGACCGGGGGCCAACGACCGGCCCATGAACAGGACTGACATGTCGACGAAAACATTCGAGTCCCACGCCCGCGGCATCCGCGGGCTCGGGGGCGGATTCCTTCTCAAACTCGCCCTGATGGCGCTCGTGAACGCCTTCGGCATCATGACCGTGATCTCGGCATGGAGCGCCCAGTCGTGGGTCGTGCTCGGCGTCGTGGTGCTGCTGGTCATCATCGCGGACTGGGTGTACTTCACCCGTCGGGCGCTGCCGCTGAAGTACCTCCTGCCCGGGCTGATCTTCCTGCTCGTGTTCCAGATGTTCATCTTCGGGTACACGGCGTACATCGCCTTCACGAACTACGGCACCGGTCACGTCGGCACGCAGGAGCAGGCGGTCGAGGCCGCGCTGATCCAGGGTGAGCGGCGCGTCGACGACTCCCCGGACTACCCGTTGGCTGTCGTCGAGCGCGGCGATGAGCTCGGCTTCGCGATCGTCGACGGCGACGGGGATGTGCGGGTCGGCTCCGCTGCGCAACCCCTGGCTCCGGCATCCGGCGCCGAGGTCGGCTCGACCGGCGCACCCAGCGAGGTGCCGGGGTGGACAGTCGTCCCCCGCGCGACCGTCCTCACCGATGCCGCGCTCGGCGAGGAGATCAAGCAGCTGCGCGTTCCGGTCTCGGACGACCCGAACGACGGCTCGATCCGCACCCGCGAAGGATCGACGGGCGCGGTCTACGAGCCGACCCTGGTGTGGGATGCCGAGGCGCAGACCATCACCGACACGCAGACCGGCACGGTGTACACCGCCACGGATCTCGGCGCGTTCGTCGCTGAGGACGGGACGGCGCTGCCGACCGGCTGGGCGGTGAACGTCGGATTCGCGAACTTCCTGAAGCTGTTCACGGACGCATCCCTCGCGGGGACGCTGCTGAGCGTGACGGTCTGGACCTTCGCGTTCGCGATCCTGTCGGTCGTTCTGAGCTTCGCCGCAGGGCTCGGGCTCGCGATCGTCTACAACGACCCCAGGGTCAAGGGGCGTCGCATCCTCCGAGCGCTGTTCATCCTGCCCTATGCGTTCCCCGCGTTCATGGCCGCGCTGCTCTTCCGCGGCATGTTCAACGCCGAGTTCGGCGTGATCAACGACCTCTTCTTCTTCGGAGCCCACGTGAACTGGCTGGGCGACCCGTGGCTCACCCGGGCCGCCGTGATTCTCGTCAACGTGTGGCTGAGCTACCCGTACTGGTTCCTGGTGTGCACGGGTGCGCTGCAGTCACTGCCGGGGGAGACGCTCGAAGCCGCCGAGATCGACGGCGCGAACAAGTGGCAGCGCTTCCGCTCGATCTCGCTGCCGCTGCTGCTCGTCTCGACGGCGCCGCTGCTGATCTCCTCGTTCGCGGTCGCGTTCAACAACTTCACCGTGATCTACACCTTCAACAACGGCGGCCCCGCCATCCAGGGGGCGCCCTACGCGTTGGGATCGACCGACATCCTCGTGTCGGCGATCTACGACGTGTCGGGCGTCTCGGGAGGCGCGGCCGACTACGGCCTCGCCAGCGCGCTGTCGATCATCGCCTTCATCGTCGTCGGAGTCATCTCAGCGCTGAGCTTCCGACAGACCCGCAAGCTCGAGGAGTACCAGTGATGAGTGAGACCAGAGCAGTCGTGACGGCATCCGCCCCCGATCGTTCGCGCGCCGGCATCCGACGCCGTCGCTGGTGGGCCGATGTCGGGTGGAAGTACGTGCTCGCCGTCGGCGTGCTGTTCTTCGCGGCGTTCCCGCTCGTCTACGTGCTCTCGGCGTCGCTGAACCCGAACGGCAGCCTCGCGGCGTCGAACACCCTGTTCGGCGCTCTCGACCCGGCGAACTACATCGCCCTCGGCGAATCCCGCTACTGGGTGTGGTTCGGCAACACGCTGCTGATCGGCGTCGTCACCGCGGTCGGCTCGGTGCTGATGGGCGCCTGCGGCGCCTACGCGTTCTCGCGGTTCCGCTTCACCGGGCGGCGGGCGAGCCTGACGACCCTGCTCGTGCTGCAGATGTTCCCGCAGGCGCTCGCGTTCATCGCGATCTTCCTCATGCTGCAGACGATCGGCGAGGTGGTGCCGGCTCTCGGCATCAACTCCAAGCTGGCGCTGATCTGCGTCTACCTGGGCGGAGCGCTCGGCGCGAACACCTTCCTGATGTACGGCTTCTTCAACACGATCCCGGTCGAGATCGACGAGTCGGCGAAGATCGACGGCGCCACGCACGCGCAGATCTTCTGGCGGCTGATCATGCCACTGGTCGTGCCGATCCTCGCGGTGGTCGCGCTGCTGGCGTTCCTCGCCGCCTTCGGCGACTTCATCCTGTCGAAGATCATCCTGACCAGCGAGGACAACTGGACCCTCGCGGTCGGCATGTACCAGTGGGTCTCGAACCAGCTCACCTCGCGCTGGGGGCTCTTCGCCGCCGGTGTCGTCGTCGCCGCGATCCCCGTCCTCGCGCTGTTCTTCTCGCTGCAGAAGTACATCGTCGGCGGTCTCACCCAGGGCTCCGTCAAGGGCTGAGCGTTTCGTCACTTCGACTCGCTCCGCTCGCTCAGCACGGCGCTCGTCGCTCCGCTCCTCGCTCAACGACCGGACTCCACCGCACCACAAGAAAGGCCGTCATGCACCGTCGCACACGTCCCCTCCTGGCCGCAGCCCTCGCCGCGGCCCTCACCCTGATCGGCGCGGCTCCGGCGTCCGCCCTCGCCGTCCCGACCGCAGCATCCGAACCCGTCGCCGCCACGATCACCGTGCCCCGCGTCGAGAACCTGCCCGCCGATTTCATCGGCGGCGTCGACGTCTCCTCGGTGCTGTCGCTCGAAGCATCCGGCGTCGTCTTCCGGGACGCCGACGGCACGCCGGACGACCTGTTCGCGATCCTCGCCGAGTCGGGGGTCACCGATGTGCGCGTGCGCGTCTGGAACGACCCGTTCGACGCGAACGGCAACGGCTACGGTGGCGGCGATGTCGACGTCGACCGAGCGATCGAGATCGCGACGAGGGCGACGGATGCCGGACTCGGTGTTCTCGTCGACTTCCAGTACTCCGACTTCTGGGCCGACCCGGCGAAGCAGCAGGCCCCCAAGGCCTGGGCCGGTCTCAGCGCCGACGAGACTGCCGTCGAGGTCGGCGAGTTCACCCGCGACGCCGTGCGCCGGCTCGTGGCGGCGGGTGTCGACCTGAAGATGGTGCAGGTCGGCAACGAGACGAACAACGGCGTCGCCGGCGTCACCGGCTGGGATGACATGGCGAAGGTGTTCTCTGCGGGCTCGGCCGCGGTGCGCGCCGAGTCGCCCGGAACCCTCGTCGCCGTTCACTTCACGAACCCCGAGCGGGCCGGCTTCTACGCCGGCGTCGCGGCGCAGCTGAACAGCCGCGGGGTCGACTACGACGTGTTCGCCTCGTCGTACTACCCGTTCTGGCACGGCACGCCGGAGAACCTCACCGCTGTGCTGAAGGGCATCGCCGACACCTACGGCAAGAAGGTGATGGTCGCCGAGACCTCGTGGGCGTACACACTCGACGACGGAGACGGGCACGGCAACGTGATCGACCTGCCGAGCGAGGCGACGAAGTACCCGGTCAGCGTGCAGGGGCAGGCGAACGCGGTGCGCGACGTCGTGCAGGCGGTCGCGAACGTGGGGGATGCCGGCATCGGCGTGTTCTACTGGGAGCCCGCCTGGCTGCCGGTCGGTCCGCCGGCCGAGGTGGAGCAGAACAAGGTGCTGTGGGAGCGCGACGGCTCGGGCTGGGCGTCGAGCTTCTCGGGGGAGTACGACCCCGACGACGCCGGTCAGTGGTTCGGCGGATCGGCGTGGGACAACCAGGCGCTGTTCTCCTTCGACGGCACCGCCTCCGACGCGCTGAACATCTTCTCGTACGTGCGCACGGGGGCTCAGGCTCCTCGCGTCGTCGAGTCGGTGCAGCCGGTCGCGCTGCAGGTCACGGAGGGCGATGCGATCGAGCTGCCCGACGACGTCACCGTGCGGTACAACGACGGATCGTCGGAGCAGCAGCCGGTCGCCTGGTCCGACGCCGCGCAGTACATCGAGGGCGTCGGCGAGTACACCGTCACCGGAACGACGGATGCCGGGCTCGCGGCATCCGCCACCGTCTCGGTCTCGGCACGGAACTTCCTCCGCAACCCCGGATTCGAGACGCCCGACACGAGCATGTGGGCTCTCGCCGGCACCGGTCTGGCGCTGCGCGCCTGGGACGACCCGCACGGCGGCACGTTCTCGGCGCACTTCTACTCGGCGTCCGCGTATTCGTTCGACCTGTCGCAGACCGTGACCGGCCTGCCGGAGGGCGCGTATGTGGCGCGCGCCGCCCTGCAGGGCGACGGCGAGGGAGCCGACGGCCGCGTTGACCTCGCGCTGTCGACGCCGTCCTCGACATCCGCTCCTGCCGCCTTCGCTCTCGAGGGCTGGCGCATCTGGTCGATCCCGACCACCGGCGCACTGCAGGTCGGCGCCGACGGTGTGGCGACCGTGCACGTGGCGGCCAGTCTGCCCGCCGGCGCCTGGGGAACGCTCGACGACCTCGAACTGGTGCGGATGCCGGAGCCAGGCGCCGACACCTCGGAGCTGCGCGCGCGGCGCGATGCGGCCGCGGGGATCGACGTGTCCCAGTACGTCGAGAGCTCGACGGTGGGCCTGTCTCCGGCGATCGAGCGCGCGGACATCGTGCTCGGCGCGACGAGCCCGACTGCCGGCGCGGTCGAGGGCGCATTGCAGGAGCTGAACACCGCTCTGGACGCACTGCTGCCGCTGGATGACGCGACCGCGGCACCTGGCCGCGGCGTGCTCTCGCAGGACAAAGGCCGTGGGGCGGGGCAGCGGGACGGCGACTACGTCGTCACGATGAACCTGCGTCATGGAGAGAACGCCACCCGGCTGCGCCTGTTCGAGAACGGCATCCTCATCGCGACGGTGCCCCTCGAGTATGGCGGCAGCGCTGCGCAGACCGCACAGGTCGCCGTGGCAGGCCGGGCGAACGGAAGGTACGTCTACACCGGCGAGCTCGTGAACTCGCAGGGGGTCACGGCGGTGAAGCCGGTGACGGTGAAGGTGAAGACCTCGCACTGACGGCATCCGCTCCCGTGCTCGCCTCCTGCAAACAGGTCAACCGCACGAGATCAGGACGAATCGGCAGATCCATCCTGTTCTCGCGCGGTTGACCTGTTCTCGTGATGGCGAGCCGGATGCCGCGGCGGGGCGTCAGCGGGCGAGGAACCCCGTCAGCGCGGCGTTGACCTCGTCGGCGTGCGTCCAGAGGAGGCCGTGCGGCGCGCCCTCGACCTCGACGTACTCGGCCTCGGGAACCGCCTGGTGGAACCGGCGGGCGGTCGCGTCGATCGGCAGGATGTTGTCCTTCGTGCCGTGCAGGATCAGCGTGGGCTTGGCGGCGGCGCGCACGGCCTCGACGTCGCCGCGGAAGTCCTCGATCCAGGAGGGGACGACGGCGTAGGCGGCGACCGGCGCGCTGGTGACCGAGAGGTTCCAGTTCGCGGCGACGACCTCCGGGCTGATGCGCGTCCCGAGGTTCTCGTCGAGGTTGTAGAAGTCCTTGTAGAACTGCGTGAACCACGCGTAGCGGTCACCCTTCGCGGCCGCTTCGATGCCGTCGAAGACCTCCTGGGGAACGCCCTCGGCGTTGTCGTCACGCTGCACGAGGAAGGGCTCGAGCGACGCGAGGAAGGCGAGCTTGGCGACCCGGTCATGGCCGTAGCGGGCGACGTAGCGGGCGAGCTCGCCCGTGCCCATCGAGAATCCGACGAGCACGACGTCGCGCAGATCGAGGGTCTCGAGAACCGTGTTCAGGTCGGCGGCGAAGGTGTCGTAGTCGTAGCCGGTGCCGACCTTCGAGGACTGGCCGAACCCGCGGCGGTCGTACGTGATGACGCGGTAGCCCTGGGCGAGCAGCTCACGGGTCTGGCGCTCCCAGCTGTGGCCGTCGAGCGGGTAGCCGTGGATCAGCACGACGGGCTGACCGGCGCCCTGGTCTTCGTAGTACAGCTCGATCGCGGTGCTGTTCTCGGTTCCGACGGTGATGTAGCCCATGGTCCTGATCCTCTCGATTCTTGCGAGAACGATCGTTCTCGCTGCGATGGGTCCCAATCTAGAGAACGATCGTTCTCATGTCAAGTACACTGAGGACATGACCGAGGGAGACGCACAGGAGCGGGTGCTCGCCGCCGCCGAAGAGCTTTACTACCGCAAGGGCTTCGCGGCCGTCGGCATGGACGAGCTGCGGGCGGCGGCCGGCGTGTCGCTGCGGCGGCTGTACGCGCTGTTCCCCGCGAAGAACGACATCGTGGCGGCGGTGCTGCAGCGCAGGCACGAGCAGTGGGAGTCGTCGCTGGCGACGGCGGTGGCGGATGCCGGGGGTGACCCTCGCGATCGGCTGCTGGCCGTCTACTGCTATCTCGAGGACTGGTTCTGCGCCGGCGACTTCCGCGGCTGCGCCTTCATCAACGCCTTCGGCGAACTCGGCGGCACGCACCCCGAGGTCGCGACGATCGTGCGCGAGCACAAGGCGTCGTTCCAGAAGTACATGGCCGGCCTCGTCGCGGAGATCGGAGCGCCGGCCTCGCTCGCCGCGCAGCTCTCGATCCTCGCGGAGGGAGCGCAGAGCACCGCCGCCATCTCCGCCGACCCGCAGGTCGCGGTGCAGGCGCGCGCCGCCGCCGAGGTGCTCATCGACGCCGCGATGGCGTAGCCGCAGCATCCGCCCGCAGCATCCGCCCCGCTCCCTATCGGCGCGAGAACAGGTCAACCGCGCCAGGTCAGGACGATTCGGCGGATTCCATCCTGTTCTCGCGTGGTTGACCTATCGCGAGGAGGGGCGGACGGCTCAGAGGACGAGCCGGTAGCCCATCCCCGACTCGGTGAGGAGGTGAATCGGCTCGCTGGGGGACTGCTCGAGCTTCTTGCGCAGCTGCGACATGTACAGCCGCAGATAGCCCGAGTCGGACACCTGCTCGCTGCCCCAGATCTCCTTCAGCAGATCCTGCCGGGTGACCAGGGCGCCCGGATGCCGGGACAGATGCTCGAGCATCCGCCATTCCGTCGGCGTCAGATGAACCCGGGATCCGCCGCGCGTCACGGTCTTCGCGGCGAGATCCACCACGACGTCGCCGAAGGCGACGGTCGACTCCCCGCCCGCGGGCACAGAACGACGTGACAGGGCGCGCAGCCGCGCGAGCAGCTCGTCGACCTGGAACGGCTTGGTGACGAAGTCGTCGGCACCGGCATCCAGCGCCTCGACCTTGTCGGCGGATCCCGTGCGTCCGGAGACCACGATGATCGGCACCGTCGTCCATCCGCGCAGCGCCTGGATCACCTCGATGCCGTCGAGTCGGGGCATGCCCAGATCGAGCATGATGATGTCGGGGTGACTCTGCGCTGCGGCGGTGATGGCCGCCGCCCCGTCCGGGGCGACGACGACCTCGTAGCCGTGCGCCGACAGGGTGATGCGCAGTGCGCGCACCATCTGCGGGTCGTCGTCGGCGATCAGGAGCTTCATTCCGCCTCCGGCTCGGTGGACCCTGCGTCGAGAGGCAGGGATATGACCATCGTGAGACCGCCGCCAGGCGTGTCCTCGGGTGTCAGGCTACCGCCCATGCCGACGGTGAATCCGCGCGACAGCGCCAGCCCGAGACCCAGACCCGTCGTGTTGTCGGTGTCGCCGTACCGCTGGAAGGGCTGGAACATCTCGTCGTGGCGTTCCACCGGAACCCCCTCGCCGCGGTCGATGACCCTGATCTCGGCGTGGTCTCCGAGCGCGCTCGTCGAGATGATCACGCGCGAGCCGTCAGGCGCGTGCCGGTGGGCGTTGGCCAGCACGTTCACGATCACGCGTTGCAGCAGCACCGGATCGGCGTGGACGGAGGGCAGGTCGGGATCGAGCACGAGATCGACGTCCGCCGGACCGAGCCCCAGCTCGTCGATCGCCGCGAGGATCGTGCCCGCCGCGTCCATGCGCACGGCGGACACCGCGAGCACTCCCGCCTGTACACGGCTGACGTCGAGCAGATCGGTGACCAGAGACGACAGGGTGGCCAGGCTCTCGTCGGCGGTTGCGAGGAGCTCTTCGCGATCGGATGCCGACAGCCCCTGCGCGGCGCGCAGCCCGCCGATCGCCGCGACCGCCGAAGCCAGCGGGCGCCGCAGGTCGTGACTGACGGCCGAGAGCAGGGCGCTGCGCACCTGATCGGTCTCGACCAGCGCTTCGGCTTCGAGCGCCGTCGCACGCAGGTCGGTGTGCTCCATCGCGGCGGAGAGCTGCGCGACGATCGCGTCGAGCAGCCGGCGTTCCGGTCCGTCGAGGGGATCGCCGTTCAGCTCGAGCAGAGCGCGAGGAGTCCCGGTGAGCGAGACGCCGACCGGCACGGTCGTCGCCCGCCCGTCGGCGACCGGCTCCCCGTCGCTCGCGAGCAGCTCTCCCTCCGGCGACAGCAGGCGAACGCCGCTCAGCCCGAACGCTTCTCGGGTGCGACTGACCAGGGCGAGCACGGCGTTGTCGCCCCGCAGCACGTTGCCCGCCACGGCGGCCAGCAGCTCGGCCTCGGCCGCGGCGCGCTGGGCGGTGCGGGCCCGGCGAGCGGCCTGGTCGACGATGAGGCTGACGAGGATCGCGATGACGACGTAGAGGGCGAGCGCGAGCGCGTGCAGCGGATGCGCGACGGTGATCGTGAAGAGCGGCGCGACGAACAGATAGTCCAGCGTGATGCCCGAGAGCACGGCGGCGAACACGGCGGGGCGCAGACCGCCGACCAGCGACACGACGACCACGAGGAGCTGGTAGGCGAGCACCTCGGCCGTGATGGACTCGGGGCTGCGGTAGGTGAACATCAGCCACGACAGGAGCGGCCCGAAGATCAGCGCGGTCGCGAATCCGAGGACTTCGCGCCGCCAGCCGAGCGCGCCTCCCTTCAGGCGCGGCAGGACGAGGCGGCCGCCCGCGGCGGCGTGGGTCACGATGTGCACGTCGATGTCACCCGAGCGCCGAATGATCTCCGAGCCGATGCCGGGACCGGTGAGGGCGGCGGTGAGGCGGCTGCGGCGGCTCACGCCGACCACGAGCTGCGTGGCGTCGGCGCCCTGTGCGAACTCGACCAGCGTGGCCGGGATGTCGTCGCCGATGATCTGGTGGAAGCTGCCGCCCAGGGATTCGACGAGCGACCGCTGCGCCGCCAGGGCGCCGGGGGTCTCATCGCGCAGGCCGTCCTGCGCTGTGACGTGCACGGCGAGCAGCTCGCCGCCGGCGGATCGGGCGGCGATCCGCGCGCCGCGGCGCAGCAGCGTCTCGCCCTCCGGCCCACCGGTGAGCGCGACGACCACGCGCTCGCGCGCCTGCCAGGTCCCCTCGATGCCCTGCTCGGCCCGGTAGGTGCGCAGCGCGCTGTCGACCTCGTCGGCGAGCCACAGCAGAGCGAGTTCGCGCAGAGCCGTGAGGTTGCCCAGACGGAAGTAGTTCGACAACGCCGCGTCGATGCGCTCGGCCGGATACACGAGACCGGCCGAGAGACGATCTCTGAGCGACTGCGGCGCCAGGTCGACGACCTCGATCTCGTCGGCGCCCCTCACGACGGCATCCGGCAGCGTCTCCTGCTGTGCGATGCCGGTGATCTTCTCGACGACCGCATGCAGCGACTCGATGTGCTGCACGTTCACGGTCGTGATGACGTCGATCCCGGCGTCGAGGAGCGCATCCACATCCTGCCAGCGCTTGGGATGCTGCGAGCCGGGGATGTTGGTGTGGGCGAGCTCGTCGACGAGGGCGATCTCGGGCGACCGCTCGAGCACCGCGTCCAGATCGAGTTCGCTCAGCTCGACGCCCCGATGCACGGAGCGGAGCCGCGGCACTTCGGGGATGCCGATCGTCTGCGCGAGCGTCGCCGCCCGCCCGTGGGTCTCGACGACGGCGATCACGACGTCCCGGCCCTCCTGCAGCAGCCGACGGCCCTCCGCGAGCATCTCGAAGGTCTTGCCGACGCCGGGGGCCGCCCCGAGCAGCACGCGCAGGCGGCCGCGGCGCCTGGGCGCCTGAGCCGGTCGGAGGCTCGGCTCCTGGCCCGTCCGCTCTGGGGTCATTCGCTCTCCCGCTCGTCGAGTGCGAGGTTGAGCTCGGCGGCGTTGATGCGCTCCTCGCCGAGGAATCCCAGATCCCGCCCTTGAATCCTAGACTCCACGAGGTCGCGCACATCCTGCTCGGGCAGGCCGCGGGCCTCGGCGACACGCGGCACCTGCAGCAGCGCGTAGGCGACGCTGATGTGCGGGTCGAGGCCGGAGGCGGATGCCGTCACCGCATCGGCCGGCACCTGGGACTCCTTCACCCCTTCGCGTTCCGCGATCGCCGACCTGCGCTCCTGGATCGCCGTGATCAGGTCGGGATTCTCCGGGCCCAGGTTGCTGCCGCCCGAGCTCGCGCCGTCGTAGCCGTCTCCCGCCGCCGAGGGGCGGGACTGGAAGTACTGCGGCAGAGCGTTCCCGTCGGCATCCGTGAACGACTGGCCGATCAGAGAACTGCCCTTGTCGCCCGCCAGGGGCGAGCCGTTCGCCTGCCAGGGCAGCAGCAGCTGGCCGATGCCGGTGACGAGCAGCGTGTACCCGACGCCGAGGACGAGCGTGAGGACGAGCATCGCGCGGACCGCGACGCCGGTGGTGCGAAGGGTGGTGCGGGTGGACATGGGATGCCTTTCCGTGGTCGTTGAGCGAGCGAAGCGAGACGAAACGCAGAGACGAAACGCAGAGTCGAAGCGTCAGAAGCCGGGGATGAGGCTCACGACGAGGTCGATGAGCTTGATGCCGATGAACGGTGCGATCACTCCGCCGAGACCGTAGATCAGCAGATTGCGCTGCAGGATCTGCGAGGCGCCCGCCGGCCGGTACTTCACGCCGCGGAGAGCGAGCGGGATGAGGAACACGATCACGATCGCGTTGAAGACGATCGCGCTGGTCACGGCCGAGGCCGGGGAGTGCAGCTGCATGATGTTGAGGACGGCGAGTCCGGGGAAGACGCCCATGAACATCGCCGGGATGATGGCGAAGTACTTCGCGATGTCATTGGCGAGCGAGAACGTCGTCAGCGCTCCTCGCGTGATGAGCAGCTGCTTGCCGATGCGCACGATGTCGATGAGCTTGGTCGGGTCGGAGTCGAGATCGACCATGTTGCCGGCCTCCTTCGCCGCCGAGGTGCCGGTGTTCATCGCGACGCCGACGTCGGCCTGCGCGAGTGCGGGGGCGTCGTTCGTTCCGTCGCCGGTCATGGCGACCAGGCGCCCGCCCTCCTGCTCCTTGCGGATGAGCTCGAGCTTGTCCTCGGGTGTGGCCTCGGCGAGGAAGTCGTCGACGCCGGCCTCCTTGGCGATGGCCGCGGCGGTGAGCGGGTTGTCGCCGGTGATCATCACGGTGCGGATGCCCATGCTGCGCAACTCGTCGAAGCGCTCGCGGAGGCCGTCCTTCACGATGTCCTTGAGGTGCACGACGCCGAGGATGCGCCCTGTGCCGTCGGCGTCCTTGACCGCGACCACGAGCGGGGTGCCGCCGCTGCGGGCGACCGAGTCCGTGCGAGTGGTGAGCTCGGCATCCGAGGGTCCGAGCGCCAGCCATGCGCTCACGGCGGAGCCTGCGCCCTTGCGGATCTGCGAGCCGTCGGCGAGATCCAGTCCCGACATGCGCGTCTGCGCGGTGAACGGCACGACGACGGCATCCGCCGGCTCGGCGACGCGGATGCCGTCTGCCGTCGCCAGTTCGACGATCGACGCACCCTCGGGTGTGGGATCGGCGAGCGAGGAGAGCGCTGCGATGCGCAGCAGCTCGGCGGCCTCGACACCCGGGAGGGGGAGCACCTCGTGCGCGCGGCGGTTGCCGTAGGTGATCGTGCCGGTCTTGTCGAGCAGCAGCGTCGTGACATCGCCGGCGGCTTCGACCGCGCGCCCCGACATCGCCAGCACGTTGCGCTGCACGAGACGGTCCATTCCGGCGATGCCGATCGCCGAGAGCAGCGCGCCGATGGTCGTCGGGATGAGGCAGACGAGCAGAGCGATCAGCACCGGGATGCTGACGGGAGACGCTGCGTACGAGGCGATCGGGTCGAGCGCCAGCACGACCACGACGAACACGATCGACAGGCTCGCGAGCAGGATGTTCAAGGCGATCTCGTTGGGCGTGCGCTGGCGGCTCGCCCCTTCGACGAGTGCGATCATGCGGTCGACGAAGGTCTCGCCCGGCTTCGACGTGATGCGCACCGCGATGCGATCCGAGAGCACGCGCGTGCCTCCGGTCACGGCGCTGCGGTCACCGCCGGACTCCCGGATGACAGGAGCGCTCTCTCCCGTGATCGCCGACTCGTCGACCGTTGCGATGCCCGCCACGATGTCTCCGTCGCCGGGGATCAGCTCGCCCGCCGTGACGACAACGAGATCGTCGCGCTGCAGCGCGGCGGAGGACACTTCGACGGTCTCGGCATCCCAGATCCGAGTCCCTGAGCCCGTCGAAGGGTCGATCACCTTGCGGGCCATCGTGCTCGTGCGCGTCTTACGCAGGCTGGCGGCCTGCGCTTTGCCGCGCCCCTCGGCGATCGACTCGGCGACGTTCGCGAACAGCACGGTGAACCACAGCCAGACGGCGATGCCCCACGTGAAGATCGGCGGGACGGCGGTGCCACCGGACTCGGCCGGGCCGCCCAGGAACGGCTCGGCGATCGCGAGCACGGTCGTGAACGCGGCGCCGACCCAGACGAGCAGCATCACGGGGTTGCGGACGAGGCTCGCGGGGTTCAGCTTGCGCAGTGCGCCGGGCATGGCCTGGACGAGCTGCGACCAGCCGAAGGAGCGCGGCGACGGGGCCGTGGCATCCGGGGGATCCAGAGGTCCGGTCGTCGAGAGATCGGAGCGAGACGAAACGGGCGAGACCATGTCAGACGAGTCCTTCGGCGAGCGGGCCCAGAGTGAGCACCGGGAAGTAGGTGAGGGCGGTGACGACGACCGTCACGGCGAGGAGGAGGCCGACGAACTGCGGTCGGTGGGTGGGCAGCGTCCCTGAGGTCTCCGGCACGCGCTGCTGAGCGGCGAACGAGCCGGCCAGGGCCAGCACGAGAACGATCGGCAGGAAGCGCCCGAGCAGCATCGCGATGCCCAGCGCCGTGTTGAACCACGGCGTGTTCGCGGTCAGCCCGGCGAATGCCGAGCCGTTGTTGTTCGCGGCCGAGGTGAACGCGTAGAGCACCTCGCTCATGCCGTGCACGCCGGGATTCAGGATGCTGGTCGACTCCACGTCCGCGCGGACGCCGGGGATCGCGAAGCTCAAGGCGGTGCCGGTCAGCACCAGGGTCGGCGTGACGAGGATGTAGAGGCTGGCGAGCTTGATCTCCCTGGGCCCGATCCGCTTGCCGAGGTACTCGGGGGTGCGCCCGACGAGCAGGCCGCCGACGAACACCGCGATGATCGCGAGCACGAGCATGCCGTACAGCCCGGAGCCGACCCCGCCGGGGGCGACTTCGCCGAGCATCATGTTCAGCATCGGCATCATGCCGCCGAGCGCCGTGTATGAATCGTGCATGGAGTTCACCGCGCCGGTCGAGGTGAGGGTGCTCGCGGTGCCGAACAGCGTGGAGCCGAGGATGCCGAACCGCTGCTCCTTGCCCTCCATCGCACCTCCGGCGAGCTGCGGCGCCGTGCCCTGCCCCACCAGCTCCAGCGCCGAGAGCGCGAACAGCGAGACGAGGAAGATCGTGCCCATGACGGCGGCGATCGCGTAGCCCTGGCGATCGTCGCCGATCAGGCGACCGAAGGTGCGGGGCAGCGAGAACGGGATCGCGAGGATGAGCAGGATCTGCAGCAGATTCGTCCAGCCGGTCGGATTCTCGAACGGGTGCGCGGAGTTCGCGTTGAAGAAGCCGCCGCCGTTCGTGCCGAGGAGCTTGATCGCCTCCTGTGAGGCGACCGGGCCGCCGGGGATGGCCTGGGTGCCGCCGGCGACGGTGGTGACGTCGGTGAAGCCCGCGAAGTTCTGGATGACGCCGCCGGCGATCAGGGCGATCGCACTGAGCAGCGCGATCGGCAGCAGGATGCGGCCGAGCCCGCGGATCAGGTCGACCCAGAAGTTGCCGAGCGTCGTCGAGCCGCGGCGGGCGAAGCCGCGGATGAGGGCGACGGCCACGGCGAGGCCGACCGCCGCGGAGACGAAGTTCTGCACGGTCAGGCCGGCGAGCTGCACCGCGTAGCCCATCGTCTGCTCGGGCGAGTAGGACTGCCAGTTCGTGTTCGCGACGAACGAGGCGGCGGTGTTGAACGCCAGGCCCTCGGGAACAGCCGGCAGGCCGAGCGACTCGGGCAGGAACACCTGCAGCCGCTGCAGGCCGTAGACCAACAGGAGGCCGACGACCGAGAAGGTGAGGATGCTGCGCGAGTAGGCGCGCCAGGTCTGCTCGGATGCGGAGTCGACTCCGATGAGGCGGTAGAGGCCGCGCTCCACGCGGAGATCCTTCGGGGTGCTGAAGACGTGCGCCATGTAGTCGCCGAGCGGGCGGTACACGAGGACGAGGACGACGACGACGGCGACCGCCTGCAGGACGCCGAACCAGATCTCGGCGCCCATCAGAACTTCTCCGGTGCGACGAGAGCGACCACGAGGTAGACGACGGCTGCGACGGCGAGAACCGCCGCGACGATCTCGAAGGCGATCAAATCCGTTCCACCCCCTTGGCCACGATGGAGACCAGGGCGAAGAGCGCGAGAGACAGCGCGATGTAGATGATGTCGAGCACGGAGTCGATCAAACTCCGGTCGTCAGCTGTCGCGTGCGATCCTCACGCTTCCCCTACGGCTGCGACCGCGACCCATGCGAGATGCTCACGTATCCTGAGCGCATGACCACCATGAACGTCTCGTTGCCGACGTCGATGAAGGAATTCGTCGACAGGCAGGTGCGTGTGAGCAGGGCTACGGCACCAGCAGCGAGTTCGTGAGCAGCCTGATCCGGCGAGGGCAGGAGAGAACGAGGTTGCGCGCTCTTGTGATCGACGGGAGTGCTCCATGCAAGCCGCGACATCGGCGGCATGCTGAGCGACGGGTAGCGACGTCTCCATCACTCGTCGACGCGGCGCATCTCCTCGGCCAGCGGGGTGTTGGTCCGATCGAACCGATGCGTGATCGCCTCGCGCACCTTGGGCGTCTTGTTCTGGCTGAGTTTGGCTCTGGCGTCGAAGCGCTCGACGCGGATGCGCAGGCCGACCGTCCCCTTCGCGGCGCGACGGGTGCCCTCCTGGTTGTCGGAGGACGCTCTCGTAGCTTATGCGGAGTTCGTGTATGCAGCGGCCTGCAGGATGCAGCACGCACAGTTCAGCGTGTGTGATTCAGGACTCAGCGGACAGGCGAAGTCCGAAGGCCCCGCGAGTTGATGAACGTTGGGTGAATGATCTCTCGTCAGCGTTGAGGGACGATCTCGCGGGATGCATTGTTTCGGTATGACAAAGCCGCTCTCTCGTAAACGCCTTTTCATTCCAGTGTCGGTAGCGTTCATAGCTGTGTTGACGCTCGCCTTTTCGGCTTCGAGTTCGGCTTCGGCTTCGTCCTTCGGCTGGTCCAGCACGGCGAACGCTGCCGGAAGTCAAGCCTCAGTTCCGGGGGAGGAGCCGAATGCGCAAGTTCAAGAGGACTTTTCTCTGCTCCTCAGCGAGCTTGAGAAGACAAGTCGTCAGTATTCCGGGGGTGCCATCGAGCCGCACGAAGAGGCGGACGCATGGATATCGTTCACCGGGGAGCCTGGCGAGGGCGTGCGCGAAAGGATTGCGACAGTCTCGCTCCGTATAGCAATCCGCACGGATGCTCCTGTAACGGCCATAGAACTTCAACGGGCACTGGAAAATGCGCATGCCGAAATTGAGGCGGTGCCCGGTGTGGCTGGCGCGACAGGGTATTCGGATGCGAGAGAGGGGACGGTTCACCTCAGTATTTGGAGGGACGAGTCCCTCCGAATCGAAGGAGCCGACTCCGAGACTTTGCGTTCTGCGCAAGATGCTGGACGCGCCTCGGCGCCCGCTGGAGTCTCCGTCGCAGTTGATCTAGCCAGCGGTCCGTTTCCGGTGGAAGAGTTCATCGGCGGACAGAATCTTTCAAACGGCTGCACTTCTGCGTTTCCGGTGATCAAGGGCGCCCAGGGCGGTGTCTTGTCTGCGGCGCACTGCCCTGACTCTGCGACGGGCTATACGTTCGGCGGCGCTGTGGAGAGCGGCAGTACGGATGCTCAATGGCACAAAGCTTCTGGGACCCCAGACAACGTTATTCGGTATTCGGGCAGCTCCACGCGCTCGATCACATCTTATTATCTACCGGCTGTCGGATCCTCGGCGTGCCACTATGGCTCGAGTACTGGGTACTCGTGCTCGACAATCATGTCGCGAAATGCGTGCTGGCCGGGCATGGGGTGTTCATTCATTGCTGTCAACGGTTCGATTTCGAGCGGTGGCGACAGCGGAGGGCCGTGGTTCTACAGTAGCGCTGCGCTCGGCGTCCATAAAGGAACGGCGTATATCAACCTCGGCAACCGTAGTGTCTTCACGTACGTCGGGAATGCGATTTCGAGTCTCGGAGTGACGCTTTGCATCACGGCGGCGTGCGGAGTCGTGTAGTCGGCGTTGCGATATTCGGGTGGGTCCTCCTTCTGTCCGGTTGCGCGTCGACATCGATTCAGCGTGAAGGCGACATGGTCCTCTATGTCTCGTCGGGCGCGCAGCCGGGAGACGAGGCTCGTGTCACCGGGACCCTCGCAACCACAGCTTCAGGATGCATCGGCCTTGCCGACGCTGAAGGCGTGGTGCGAGTCGTCGTCTGGCCTGAAGACAGCACGCTGACGAACGACGGAAGCATTGACGTACCAGAGTTAGGGCATTTCGAGTTGGGTGATCGCCTCGAAGGAACGGGCGGCTACTACACGTCGGATCAGAGCCTGAACCGGATTGCGAATGAGTGCGAGGCCATCGAGGAGGTCATTCGGGTGCGGTGAATCCGCCCGGGCGATGTGTCCCCCCGTCAGCCGAACCGTCAGCGTACATATCACTCGTCGACGCGGCGCATCTCCTCGGCCAGCGGGGTGTTGGTCCGATCGAACCGGTGCGTGATCGCCGCGCGCACCTCGGGCGTCTTGTTCTGGCTGAGTTTGGCTCTGGCGTCGAAGCGCTCGACGCGGATGCGCAGGCCGACCGTCCCCTTCGCGGCGCGACGGGTGCCCTCCTCGTCTTCTGCGAGGCTGCGCCCGTGCTCCTGATGCGCTTCGAAGTGGTCGGTGAGTCGCGAGAGCATGGCGTAGTTCTCCTCCTCGCCGAGGATCTCCGGGATGCCGTACAGGTGAGCCGTCACGTGGTTCCAGGTCGGCACGAGATCGCCGGGTGAGTACAGCGACGGCGAGACGTAGTCGTGCGGACCCTGGATGATCACGAGCACCTCGTGCGCGCCGAGCTCGTGCAGCTGCTCGTCGGGTCTGCCGAAATGGCTCAGGATGATGATGCCGTCGTCGTCCTCCTCTAGCAGCGCCGGATAGTGCGATGCGACGAGGCCCGTGCTGGCGGGGGACACGAACGTCGCCCACGGGTTCTGCCGGACGAGGCGCTTGACCTCTTCGACGTCGGTCATCAGGTAACGGGGTGTGTGGCGCATCAGTGCTCCTCTGTCGTTCGGAATCGGGTGGGGGTCAGGCGGGTGCGGACGGCGAGGGCCGCGCAGGCGATCACGGCGAGACCGCCGAGGACGGTCGGGACCCCGATCTGCTCGCGCAGCAGGAGGCCGGCCCACAGGATCGTGATCACCGGCTGCGCGAGCTGGACCTGGCTGACCTGGGCCATCGGGCCGATCGCGAGGCCGCGGTACCAGGCGAAGAAGCCGAGGAACATGCTGACCACGGCGAGGTATCCGAAGGCCAGCCACTCGACCGGCGTCGCGGTGGGCGGCTCGGTCGACACGGCCACCAGAGTCAGCGCGATCATGACGGGCGACGCGACGATCAGCGCCCACGAGACGGTCTGCCAGGCGCCGAGCTCGCGGGCGAGCAGTCCGCCCTCGGCATAGCCGACCGCGGCGGCGAGCACTGCGCCGAACAACAGCAGATCAGACCAGTGCAGCGCGCCGAGGCCGCCGTTCTGCAGCGCCGCGAACATGATCGCGGCGGCGGCGCCGAGGCCGGCGAACACCCAGAACGACACGGCTGGTCTCTCCCTCGTCCGCAGGACGACGGCGACGGCGGTCGCTGCGGGGAGCAGCCCGATCACGACGGCGCTGTGCCCGGCAGGCGCCGTGGTGAGCGCGAAGGAGGTGAGCAGGGGGAAGCCGGCGACGACGCCGGCCGCGACGACGGCCAGACGGACCCATTGGGTCCGCGAAGGCGGATGCTGGCGGGTCGCCGCGAGAGCGATCGCCGCGAGTGCCGCCGCGATGACCGCGCGCCCGGCGCCGATGAGAAGAGGAGAGAGCCCGCCGACCGCGACGCGGGTGAACGGAACCGTGAACGAGAAGGCGAGGATGCCCAGCAGGCCCCACCAGATCCCTGCCCCGGGGGATAGCGCTTTCGGTCGTTCGAGGATAACGCTACTCTGTTCTTTCATGAGTCAGGATAGCACTGAGCGGATCGTCGCGGGTCTGCGCTCGTGGATCGCATCCGCTCCTGCGGGAGCCCGCGTGCCCTCGAATCGCGCGCTGACCGCCGAGTACGCCGCGAGTCCGGTCACCGTGCAGAAGGCCATGCGACGGCTCGTCGCCCTGGGCCTGGTCGAGTCGCGGCCCGGAGTCGGCACGTTCGTCCGCGCGGTCCGCGCGGCCGGGCCCGTCGACTACGGGTGGCAGACCGGCGCGCTGGGGGCGCCACCCACCCGCACCTCGGTGCTCTCCTCGACGCAGCGCGTCGTGGCGCCGGACGCCATCGGTCTGCACTCCGGCTATCCGGCCGTCGAGATGCTGCCGGAGCGGCTCGTGCGCCAGGCGCTCGCTCGCGCCGCCCGGACGGACATCGCCCTGACCAGGGCGCCGGCTGCGGGGATGCCGGAGCTGCAGGCCTGGTTCGCCGCCGAGCTCGCGGAGGCATCACCCGCCGGCGTGGTTCCCGCAAGCGCACGGGACGCCCTGATCATCTCGGGAAGCCAGAGCGGACTGAGCTCGATCTTCCGTGCCGTCGTCGGCCAGGGGCGCCCGCTGCTCATCGAGTCGCCGACATACTGGGGCGCGATGCTGGCCGCCGAGCAGGCGGGGGTCGTGCTCGTGCCGATCCCCTCTGGGCCGCACGGGCCCGACCCCGACGAGGTCGAGCGCGCCTTCGCGCAGACCGGAGCCCGCGCGTTCTACGCGCAGCCGACGTTCGCGAACCCGACGGGGGCGCAGTGGCCCGCATCCACCTCGCGTGCGGTCCTCGAGACCGTGCGCCGGCACGGCGCCTTCCTCATCGAGGACGACTGGGCGCATGACCTCGGCATCGACGCAGAGCCGCGGCCGATCGCCGCCGCGGACGAGGATGGGCACGTGGTGTATCTGCGCTCGCTGACCAAGAGCGTCTCGCCGGCTCTGCGGGTCGCCGCGGTGATCGCCAGAGGGCCGGCCAGGGAACGGATCCTCGCCGATCGCGCCGCGGAGTCGATGTATGTGAGCGGCCTGCTGCAGGCGGCGGCGCTCGACGTGGTCACCCAGCCCGGATGGCGAACCCACCTGCGCGGATTCCGCGAAAAGCTGCGAACCCGCCGCGACCTCATGGTCTCGTCCCTGGCTCGGAGCGCACCGCTCGCGACGCTCGAGACGATGCCGGTCGGCGGACTGAACCTCTGGGTGCGCCTTCCCGACGGAGTCGACGTCGTTCAGGTCGTCCGCGACTGCGAGCTGCGAGGGCTGATCGTCGCGCCGGGCTCGGAGTGGTTCCCCGCAGAGCCCTCGGGCCCCTACCTGCGACTCAACTACGCGAGCGCCGATCCGTCGCGCTTCGCCGAGGCCGCCGGCATCCTGGGCAGCGTGCTGGAATCGTACTGACCGCCGCTCGCCAAGCCGGCATCCGGCCTTCGGGCGGCACCTGGTGTCGTTTTCGAACACGTATTCCGGCGCGGGGTACCACCTGAAGGAGGGGGCCACCCCCGCTGAGCGCCTCAGTCCTCGGTCGGCGGACCCTCCGGGCGGTGCGCGCGTCGCCCGTTCACGACGACCGGGCGGCCGGCGCGCTCCTGTCCGGGCAGCGGACGCGAGCGCCGGCCGTAGATGAGCTCCGACGAGTCGAGCAGCCACGGCACGAGCGTGATCGACACGCCGTGCACGAGCATGAGCTGGTTGGCGATGCGGCGCGAGCGGCGGTTGTGCAGGAACGCCTCCCACCAGTGCCCGACGATGTACTGCGGCAGGTAGACCGTCACGACAGACGGCCCGTGCTTCTCGCGGTACTTCTTGATGAAGCCGGCGACGGGCTGGGCGAAGGAACGGTACGGCGACTCCACGATGACGAGGGGGATCGGCATCAGATGGTCGTGCCACTCCTTCTGCAGCGCCGAGGCGTCCTCCGCAGAGACAGCGACGTGGATCGCCATCGTCTTGTGGTGGTTCGCGGCGACGGCGTACTCCACGGCCTTCACCACGGGCTTCTGCAGCTTGTTCACCAGGACCAGAGCCACGTCGCCTTGCGCGCCGAAGTGGGTGACGTCGTCGACCGCGATCTCGTGATCGACGTCGCGGTAGTAGCGCTTCACGCCCATCATCAGGAACGCCAGCACGGGTATCGCGATGAAGACCAGATAGGCGCCGTGCGTGAACTTCGTGATAGTGACGATCACCAGGACGAACACGGTGAGCGTGGCCCCGATCGTGTTGATCACGAGGCCCACCTTCGCGGACTGGCGATCGGATGCCGACACCCCGCTCTTCGCGCGCAGCATCCGCTTCCAGTGCCGCACCATGCCGATCTGGCCGAGCGAGAACGACACGAACACCCCGATGATGTACAGCTGGATCAGGGTGGTCAGCTTCGCCTGGAAGACCACGAGCACGATGATCGCGGCGACGCCGAGCACGATCATGCCGTTCGAGAAGACCAGCCGATCGCCGCGGGTGTTCAGCGACTTCGGCGCGTACCCGTCGCGGGCGAGCACGGCGCCCAGCAGCGGGAACCCGTTGAACGCCGTGTTCGCCGCGAGCAGGAGCACGCACGCGGTGACGGCCTGGATGACGAAGAACGGGATGCTGCCCGCACCGAAGGTCGCAGAGGCGATCTGGGCCATGACGCTCGGCTGCGGCTGGCTGCAGTCGAAGCCGATGAGGTCGCACGCGTTCTCGGCGTAGTGCACCCCGGTGATGAGGCCCATCGCCGTGAGCCCCGCGAAGAGGAGCGCCGCGATCGAACCCATCATGACGAGGGTGAGCTGGGCGTTGCGGATCTTCGGCTTGCGGAACGCCTGCACGCCGTTCGACACCGCCTCGACGCCCGTGAGGGCGGAGCATCCGCTCGAGAAGGCGCGCAGCACGAGCAGGATGATCGCGGCATCCGCGAGGTGCTCGCCCTGGACCTGGTAGGAGGCGCTCTCGGCGACCGGGGCATCGCCGAGGACGGTGCGGATGAGCCCGGTCACGATCATCAGGCCGACGGAGCCGATGAACAGGTACGTGGGGATCGCGAAGACGGTGGATGCTTCGCGCACGCCGCGCAGGTTCACGATCACGATGAGGATCACGAATCCGACGGCGAGCTCGACGCGCAGCGGATCGAGCTGCGGCACCGCCGAGATGATGTTGTCCACGCCCGAGGCGATCGACACCGAGACGGTGAGGATGTAGTCGACGAGCAGTGCTGCGGCGACGATGACGCCGGGGATCTCGCCCAGATTCTTCGAGGCCACCTCGTAGTCGCCGCCGCCCGAGGGGTACGCCTTGATCAGCTGGCGGTAGCTGAGCACCACCACGACGAGCAGCACGACGACCGCGGCCGCGACCCACGGCGCGAACGTGAGGAACGCCAGCCCGCCCAGGGCGAGGGTCATCAGCATCTCCTGCGGACCGTAGGCGACCGAGCTCAGCGCGTCCGAGGCGAAGATCGGCAGCGCCATCTTCTTCGGGAGCAGCTGATGGTCGGCCTGTTCGCTGGTCAGCGGGTCGCCGATCAGGATCCGCTTGGCGATCTGCGGTGCGTCGGGACTTTCCCCGTATTCGTCTGACACGAGCCGCGAGCCTACGCCCGCAGAGTCGTTCCTCACAACATCCTCACGGAATCCCTACGCCGCCCCTCGGCCGCCCTAACGGAATCCTTACGGTCGTGAGGGAATAAACTCGCATCCCGTGGGGGAACAGGTCATTCTGGCGTTCATCGCGATCGCGATCGGCGTCGGTGCCGGCATCCTGCTGTTCGTCCCGTTCGTCGCGATCAGCTATCGCCGCCGGGGCGGACTCAGTCTCGGCCGGGCACTGCTGTGGTTCGCCGCGCTCGTGTACTTCTGGGCGATCTGGACGTACACGCTCCTGCCGCTGCCCGATCCCGACAGCATCCGCTGCGTGGGCATGATCACCGATCCGACCGAGATCGTCCGAGACCTGCAGAAGGCGTTCGCAGAACCGGGGAACCCGCTGCGCCATCCCGCCCTGCTGCAGATCGTCTTCAACGTCCTGCTGTTCGTGCCCCTCGGCGTCTTCCTGCGCGTGCTCGGCGCGCGCGGTGCCGTCACGGCTCTCGCGGTCGGCCTGGGACTCTCGCTTCTGATCGAGACCACCCAGCTCACCGGCGTGTGGGGGCTGTACCCCTGTGCCTATCGCTTCTTCGACGTGGGCGACCTCATGACCAACACGACCGGTGCCGTGCTGGGCTCGATCTTCGCCCTCGTCGTGCCGCGCGCGAAGCGCGGCATGGCGGCGCGGCCGGATGCCGACGAGCCGAGGCCCGTGACCCGGGGCCGGCGCGCTGTCGCGATGGTGTGCGACGCCGTGGCGTACGGCTTCGTGATGTACGGCGCGGGCATCGTCACGCAACTGTGGTTCGAGTACGTTGTGCGCGACCGGGAGGTCGTGCTCGACGGGCGGCTCGCCGAGGTGGTGGGCATCACCGCGGCATCGGGCCTGTGGCTCGTCGTCGTGCTGCTCACCGGCCGCTCCGTGGGCGACCTCGCCGTGCAGCTGCGCTACGCGGGAGCGCGGATGCCGGTGCCGGTCGCGCGTCTGCTGCGATGGGCGGCCGGCATCGGCGGAATCGGCGCGCTGCCGCTGCTCGGCGACGCGTTCGACGGGATCTCCTCGCTGCTGATCCTGGTGTCGGTGGTGATGCTGTTCACGACCAGGCTCGGTCGCGGCCTGCCCGGACTCGCTTCCGGTCAGGAGCTGGTCGACGCCAGAGCGGATGCCGTGGCGCGGCGCCGGGTGTGAGCACGTCTCATCGGAGATGCACAGGCGTTTCAGATCGCGGATCGATAGCGTCGACGTCATGAGCACGGTGTCGGTCGACGAGAGCGCGATCAGCGAGGCGAAGGAGCTCCGCGATCGGTTCCAGCGGTTCCTGCACGAGTACGAGTTCGGCATGCGCGAGGTCGAGACGAAGATCTCGATCCTGAAGGACGAGTTCACGCATCACCACGCGTACAACCCGATCGAGCACGTGAAGAGCCGGGTGAAGTCGCCGGACAGCATCGTCGAGAAGATCGCGCGCAAGGGCATCGAGGACCCCGACTTCGATCGCATCCGCGAGGAGATCACCGACATCGCGGGCGTCCGCGTGACCTGCAGCTTCACCGCCGACGTGTACCGGCTGTTCGATCTGCTCACCGCGCAGGACGACATCACCGTGCGGGTCGTGAAGGACTACATCAAGAACCCGAAGCCGAACGGCTACAAGAGCCTGCACGCGATCCTCGAGGTGCCCGTGTTCCTGTCGACCGGAGCGCTCTCGGTGCCGGTCGAGGTGCAGTTCCGCACGATCGCGATGGACTTCTGGGCGAGCCTCGAGCACAAGATCTACTACAAGTTCGCCAATCAGGTGCCTGCGCACCTGGTCGACAGTCTGACGGATGCCGCCGAGGCCGCCGCCGAGCTCGACCTGCGCATGGAGCGGCTGCACCGCGAAGCGCACGGGGTTCCGCAGCGCGAGCTCGCACCTCCGCCCCCTCCGCGCATCGTCGGGGTCTGACCGCCGTTCACCGCGCCGCAGGGGCGGCGACGGCATCCGGTGCACGTCCCCGGTGCTCGCCGTGTCGGTTTCCGACATTCGCTTGTTTGCGCTCATCTGCATCCAAACATTGACACATCGCTCTCTCAGCGAGATGATCGCGTTCGCAGTGGTAACGCAAACATTCAATGGAGAGTGGGACACGGTGACGTTGAGAAGACGACTTCCCCTGATCGCGGCCGGCGCGAGCCTGCTGCTGGTCGGCATGGCGACGATGCCGGCGCAGGCCGCCGTCACGGGCACGTACACCGTGACGGTGGGCAGCACCGGCACGTGGACCAAACCGGACGACACCCCGGCCGCGAGCTACATCGACAAGGACGGCGCCTACTACTTCCAGCAGGCGCACGCGCTCTACGGTGCGACTCAGGAACGGCGGTGGTCCTTCTACACCGGCGCCGACATGGACACCGCCACCCTGTCGAGTGCCTTGACCGACTCGGTGAACCCGGCGAACGCGAACGATTCGAACAGGGACACGACCTGGCGCTGCAACAACAGCCCGACCGGCCTCGTCTCCAGTTATTCACCCGGCTCCACGAGTTACTCGCAGCGCAACTTCTGCGATCTCGCCGGTGTCTGGATCGACCCGGATTCGGGTGACTGGTACGGGCTCGTGCACAACGAGTTCACCCCGCAGCCCTACGGCGACGGCGTCCACTTCGACGGCATCGACCTCGCTGTGTCCAGCGACCAGGGCAAGACCTGGGTGATCAGCGACCGGATCATCACGTCGCCCTTCGGCACCACACGCGGCAGCACGACCGACTTCCCGCAGCAGACCTACCACTACGGCGATGGCGATCCGCGGCTCGTCGTGGATGCGGCATCCGGCTACTTCTACGTCTTCTACGGCTCGCGCATCGTGAACAAGAACGGCAGCTGGGCGGCTTTCCATGCGCACGTCGCCCGCGCGCCGATCGCCGACAAGATGGCACCGGGCAGCTGGCAGAAGTGGTACGGCGGCCAGTGGTCGCAGCCCGGAGTCGGCGGCAAGGAGAGCAACATGGTTCCGGTCTCGGCCGCGAACACGAACGGCTACACGCCGACGAGCGCCGAGTACTCGCCGTCGACGCCTGGCACCGTCGCCCAGCAGGTCGCGGCGGGCACCACTCCGCCTACCTCGCCGCTGTTCGTGATGGACGTCGCGTGGAACGCCTATCTCGGCCTCTGGATCGGTGAGCCTCAGGCGGTCGACCAGAGCGGGAACGCGCCGCAGCAGATCTATGCGACCGACGATCTCGCTTCGCAGAAGTGGACGCTGCTCGGAGACACGGGCGCGTATCACACGGCGTCCTGGTACCGGTGGTTCCTCGATCCGGTCAGCAAGACGAGCTCGGCCATCGTCGGCAGGGACTTCAGGATGTACTGCTCGTTCGAATGCTCGGGCGGACGTTCAGGAGAGTACGTGAACGTCTCGATCGGCGGAGCGACGGCGACCCCGGTCGACACGACGAAGACCTTCCGCATCGGCTCCGGATCGCGGATGCTCGTCCAGTCGACCTCCGACGCGAGCGTGACCTCGGCGACCGCGGACAACGGTCGGGCCGGATGGCGATTCGTGCCCACGGGTGACGGCGCGTACACGGTGGTGAACAGCGCGACCAACGCCCTGCTCGGGGTCGCCTCGCAGTCGTCGGCTGGACGCGCCTGGGGCGCTCAGCTCTCGGCGACGGCCGCGTCCTCGCCGTCCGTGGGGCAGCAGTGGTGGGTGGTGCAGAACCGCTCGGCATCCACGAACGCCCTTGACGGCACCATCCGCCTGGTCAACCGCTACAGCGGTCTCGTCGTCGCGGTGTCCTCTGCGAGCGGCCGTCTCGCCGAGACCACTCCGGTGCGCAGCTGGACGGCCGCAGGCACCGCCGTCGGCGGCACCCGCAGCGCGGCAGAGCAGACGCTCAGCCTCACGGAGGTCGCGGCCGCGCCCACGCTCGACGGTGTCCGCACCATCAGCGCGGGCGGCAAGTCGCTCGACAACCCGAACCACAGCACGACCTCCGGCACGCAGCAGGTGATCTGGACGAGCAACACCGGAAGCAACCAGAAGTGGCAGTTCACCACGCAGAGCGATGGCTCGTACCAGCTGAAGAACGTGGAATCCGGACTCTGCGCCGACGTCGACGGCGGATCCCTCCTCGCCGGAGCGAAGATCATCCAGTGGACGTGCACCGGCGGCACCAACCAGCGTTGGAACGCCGTGGCTCAGGCCGACGGCACATACGCGATCGCCTCGGTGAAGAGCGGGCTCCTGATCACCGCGGCGACGTCGACGAACGGCACAGGCCTCACGCAGCAGTCCGCGTCGACCACTGCCGTTCAGAAATGGCAGATCCAGTAACACCGGTCCCGTAGACCGCGGGATGCGCCCCGGGACTCGTGCGAGTCCCGGGGCGCAGCCGCAACCGGCTCAGGCGAGGAACTCCCGCGCAGCCGTCTCCATCGCGGAGACGCCGACCTCGATGGTCGGGTGGATCTCGGGCGCGAAGTACGGCGAGTGGTTCGTCGGGATGTCGCTCTCGACGCGGCCCTTCGCCACGGCCTCCGCGAACACCGCGGGATCGAAACCGCCCCAGAACCAGAACACCAGAGGCGCTCCGGCATCGCGGGCGAACCACGACACGTCCTCGCTGCCGGTGAACAGGCCGGGATCGATCACGGCCTCGTCGCCGAGCTTCGCGCGCAGCGCGGCGGCCACGCGGAGGGTCGCCTCCTCGTCGTTGATGGTCGCGGGCAGCGTGTGCAGGGTCTCGATGTCGGGCTCGCGCTCGGCTCCTGACGCCAGAGCCTCGGCCTTCACGATCCGCTCGACGCTCGCGAGCACCTTGTCGCGCATCGTGTCGGTGGGGTAGCGCAGGCTGAGCTCGAGCGTCGCCTCGGTGGGGATGATGTTGTTCTTGAGGCCGGCGTGGATCGAGCCGACCGTCACGACCGCGACGTCCTTCGGGTCGATCTCGCGCGACGTGATCGTCTGCAGTCGCATCACGGTGGCGGCCGCCATAACGACGGGGTCGATGGTCGTGTGGGGGCGCGAACCGTGCCCGCCGCGGCCGTGCATCGTGACGGTCAGCCCGTCGGATGCCGACATCTGCGTGCCGCTGCGCACGCCGATGATCCCCGCGGGGAAGGGTGTGACGTGCTGGCCGAGCACGATGTCGGGTCGCGGGTAGCGGTCGAGGATGCCGTCGTCGAGCATCGCCCTGGCTCCGGCGCCGAACTCCTCAGCCGGCTGGATCAGCACCACCACGGTTCCGGACCACTCGTCGCGCGTGGCGATCAGCCTCTCGACGGCGCCGATCATCGCAGTGACGTGCATGTCGTGGCCGCAGGCGTGCATCACCGGCACGTCATGACCCGCCGGATCGAGGCCGCGGGCGGTGCTCGCGTACGGGAGACCGGTCGCCTCCTCGACGGGCAGGCCGTCCATGTCCGCGCGCAGCCAGACGACGGGTCCCTGGGCCCCTGAACCCGTTCCCTCTTGGGCTCCAGAGCCTGTCGAAGGGTTGGAGAGCAGACCGACGACTCCCGTGCCGCCGACGCCCTCCTCGACCTCGAGCCCGAGGTCCCGGAGATGCCCGGCGGCGATCGCGGCCGTGCGGTGCTCCTGGAAGGAGAGCTCGGGATGCTGGTGCAGGTCGATGTACAGCGCTTCGAGATCGATCGTCATGGGCTGAGCCTACCCGCGGGGGTCGGCGCGGACTCAGGAATCGTGGACGTACGACGCGAGCTCGGGGCCGGGGTTCAGCACGCCGTTCACGATGGCGCGGATCGCGAACTCGCTGGCGCGGGCCAGCTCGACGACGTCGGGGTGCAGCAGCCACTGCAGCTGCAGGCCGTCCATCACGGCGAGGATGGCGGCGGATGCGGCGGCCACGGTGGCGGGCTCGGTCACGCCCTCCTGCGCGCAGAGGTCGGCGAAAGCATCCGACACGTCCTTCCGCAGCACCGTGTAGCGGTGCTCGAAGTACGGGCGCCCCGGGTGATCGTCGGTGACCGACTCGGCGGAGAGCACGGTGTAGGCCTGCACGATGCCCGGTCGCTTCTCGTTCACGAACGCGGTCTTCACCAGATGGATGAAGAGCTCGGGGCCGTACGGGATGCGCTTGCTCTCGAGATCCTGGACGTCGGCCTGATCGCGGTAGTCGAGGACTTCGAGCAGCAGCTTCTGCTTGGAGCCGAAGTGGTGGAGCACGCCCGCGTGGGTGATGCCGACCTGCTCGGCGACGTCGGCGAGCGTGCCGTTGGCGAATCCCTTGTTGCCGAAGATCTCGACCGCGGCCTTGAGGATCTGCTCCCGCTTCGCCCGGGTCGCCGGGCGCACGCGAGAGGACTCTGCAGTGGAGTCTGCGCCGTTGCTCATCGTGCGTCCTTCGTTTACTCGATCGTGACTTGATCGTACTTGCGATCACGCTTACCAGTCGGTAACCTCACCAACAACTTACTTTCTCGACAGTAAGTAAAGCAATCGCCCCTCGCACAACGTCCTGTGTCCAAGGAGAAGCAATGAAGCTCAACAGATCACTGATCGCGTTCACCGCGATCACCGCCCTCGGAATCTCGGCGCTCGCCGGGTGCGCCGCCGGTGGTTCCGGCGACGACAAGCCTGCCGCGGGCGCGGCGCTTACGATCGCCAAGCCCGACGGCGCGATCACGACCGAGTCGCACAACCCCTACCTCGGCGACTCCTCCGCGTCGAAGTACGGCTACGGCAAGGTCATCTTCGAGCCGCTCGCGCTCGTGAACCCGACCGGCGACCTGAAGACCACGCCCTGGCTGGCCGAGTCGGTCGAGTGGAACGACGACTACACCGAAGTGACCGTCGTGCCCCGCAAGGGCGTGAAGTGGAGCGACGGCGAGGACTTCACCGGCGACGACATCGTCTTCACGTTCGACCAGTACCTGAACGGCAAGCTCAGCGACACCTCCGGACTCAACTACCAGGGCGCGAACGTCGACGGCGACGCGATCACGCTGAAGTTCGGCGACTCGAAGTACACCGCGCAGGCCCGCGTGCTGCACACCCCGATCGTTCCGAAGCACATCTGGGAGGGCATCGCCGATCCCAACACCGATCCGCTCACCGACGACGGCCTCGCGGTCGGCACCGGCCCCTACGTGCTCGACAGCTGGACCACCGAGTCGGTCACCCTGACGGCGAACGAGGACTACTGGGGCGGCGAGCTCGCCGTGCCCGAACTGCACTACGTCTCCTACGGCGACAACGCCGCTCTGACCACGGCCCTCGTCTCGGGCGAGGCCGACTGGGCGCAGGCGTTCATCCCGCAGATCGAGGACAGCTACCTCGCCGCCGACGAGGACAACCACTTCCTCGTGTCGCCGACCGCGGGCTCGGGAACCCTGTTCATGAACCTGCAGACCAAGCCGTTCAACGACGTCGCGCTGCGCGAGGCGCTTGCCTGGACGATCGACCGCGAGGCCTACGTCGACATCGCCCGCGAGGGTGCGAGCGAGCCGATCTGGAACAAGACCGGACTCGGCGAGCTGCTCGCCGACGAGATCATCCCCGAATACCAGGACGACGTCTACTCGGTCGACATCGACAAGGCGCGCGACATCCTCACCGAGGCCGGCTACACCTGGAAGGACGAGAAGCTCACCGATCCCGACGGCGAGCAGGTGACCTTCTCGATCTCCGTCCCTGCAGGCTGGAGCGACTGGAACACCGAGCAGGCCCTTCTGGCCGAAGAGCTCGACGAGGGCCTGGGCATCGAGGTCAAGGTCGATCAGCCCGACTGGGGCGGCTGGGACGCCGCGCGCCAGGAGGGATCCTTCCAGGCGATCATCCACTGGCTCGAGGACACCGGCAACGCATACGGCCTGTACACCTCGACCATGGACCCGAAGTGGATCGTCGACGGCAAGGCCCAGTTCAACTTCGGCCGCTTCGACGACCCGAAGGTGACCGAGGCGCTGCGCACCTACCAGAACGCGGCATCACAGGATGAGCGCGACGCCGCGGCCGCGGTGCTCGAGACGGCGTTCGTCGAGAACGTGCCGGCGATCCCGCTCGGCGCGCACCCGCTGCTGGGCGAGTACAACACCCGCAGCTACACCGGGTTCCCGACCGAGGACGACCAGTACGCATCGGCCGATCCGACTCAGCCGGGCGTCGTGCAGATCCTGTCGCAGCTGAAGGCCAAGTAATCCGCATCCAGCCCACCGCCGGTCGTTGAGCGAGCGAAGCGAGACGAAACGCGTCGAGCCGACGTCGAACGCGGAGAACGCGTTTCGTCTCGGTCGCTGCGCTCCCTCGCTCAACGACCGGTGGTGCCGAAGAAAGACGCACCATGCCAGATCCTCTCCTCAGCGTGCGCGACTTCTCGGTCGTGTACGACGTCGATCCTCCCGTCGAGGCGGTGAAGAACGTCAGCCTCGAACTCGCACGCGGCGAGATCCTCGGACTCGCCGGTGAATCCGGATGCGGCAAGACCACTCTCGCCTACGGCATCCAGCGCCTGCTCAAGGCGCCGGCCGTGATCACGAGCGGCGATGTGGCCTTTCACGACGCCGGCGGAACCGACATCGACATCAACGCCCTCGACGCCGAGCAGATGCGGCGGTTCCGCTGGGACAAGATCTCGATGGTGTTCCAGGGGGCGATGAACGCCCTCAACCCCGTCGCGACCATCGGCTCGCAGCTCGAGGACGTCTTCGAGATCCACCGCCCCGACTTCGGCCGCCGCCGTCGGCGTGCTGAGGTCGACGACCTGCTCGAGATCGTCAAGGTCGGCGCCGAGCGCGCCCGGTCGTACCCGCACGAGCTCTCGGGCGGCATGCGGCAGCGCGTGATGATCGCGATGGCGCTCGCCCTGCGACCGCAGCTCATGGTGATGGACGAGCCGACCACGGCGCTCGACGTGCTCGTGCAGCGCGAGATCCTCAAGCAGATCTCGCAGCTGCGGCACGAGTTCGGCTTCTCGGTCATCTTCATCACCCACGACCTCCCCCTGCTGCTGGAGATCAGCGACCGCATCGCGATCATGCGCGAGGGGGAGATCGTCGAGCTCGACACGGCCGAGGCGATCTGGACCCGCCCGCAGAACGACTACACGCGCACGCTGCTGTCGTCGTTCCCGCGCCTGACCGGAGCGAAGGGCGTGGTGACGCGATGACCGTCCTCGACTTCTCCCACGTCACGAAGATCTACAACGTCCGCGGCGCCGGGCAGATCAAGGCGCTCGACGACGTCGACTTCCGGCTCGAATCCGGCCAGACGATCGGTCTGGTCGGTCAGTCCGGCAGCGGCAAGTCCACGATCGCGAAGATCCTCACGCAGCTCGAGAGCCCGACCACCGGTGAGGTGCTGCTCGACGGCAAGCCGGTCCCGCGTCGGGGCCGAGGGCTCCGCGACTACCGGCAGCGCCTGCGCATGGTGTTCCAGGACCCGTTCGCCTCGCTCAACCCGTACCACTCGATCGGCTACCACGTCGAGCGTCCGCTGCGCCTGGACGGCGTGGTGCCCAAAGACGAGATCGACGCCGAGGTGCGCCGCCTGCTCGAGAGGGTGCAGCTGAAGGCGGATGCCGTGATCGATCGCCGCCCGCACGAGCTCTCCGGCGGGCAGCGTCAGCGCGTCGCGATCGCCCGGGCGCTGGCATCCCGTCCGAGCCTGCTGGTCGCCGATGAGCCGGTCTCGATGCTCGACGTGTCGATCCGCCTCGGCGTGCTCAACCTGCTCGCCGACCTGCAGCGCGAAGAGGGCCTCGGCGTGCTCTACATCACGCACGACCTCGCCACTGCGCGGCACTTCAGCGACGAGATCATCGTGCTGAACCAGGGGCGCATCGTCGAACGCGGAACCGCGGATGACGTCATCCTCCGCCCGCAGGATCCATACACGCAGCAGCTGCGCGCTGCATCCCCCGATCCCGAGAAGCACTTCAGTGCCCGTGGAGGTGCCCAGTGAGCGTCATGACACCCGAGATCGGCGCCGAGCAGCCCGACGCCCTCGCGGCGGGCACGACGGCGACCCGCGCGGTCAAAGGCCGGGGGCGCGTGCCCTGGCGCTTCCTCGGCAGTCGCGCACTGTTCTACCTCTTCACCCTGTGGGCCGCGCTCACGATCAACTTCTTCCTGCCCCGCATGATGAAGGGCGACGCGGTCGACCAGTACCTCGCCCGCAACCGCAACGTGACGCCTGAGGCCGCGGAGGCGCTGCGCGCCCTGCTCGGCCTCGACACCGACAAGTCGCTCCTGCAGCAGTACCTCGACTACTGGGGGCTGCTGCTCCGAGGCGATCTCGGCATCTCGCTGCTGCACGGACTGCGCCCTGTCACAGAGGTGATCGCGCAGGCGCTGCCGTGGACGATCGGCCTCGTCGGATTCGCGACCATCGTCTCCTTCGCGATCGGCACGATCGGCGGTGCGGTCGTCGGCTGGCGGCGCGGCAGCAGGCTCGACGTGCTGGTGCCGATCACGACCTTCCTCGGCACGATCCCGTACTTCTGGCTGGGTCTGCTCGCGATCGCCGTGTTCTCGGTGAACCTCGGCTGGTTCCCGATCGGCAAGGCCTACGGCGTCGGCGTGACGCCGGAGTGGTCCTTCGAGTTCGTCGGCGAGGTCATCGTGCACGGCACGCTGCCCGCTCTCACGATCATCATCGCCTCGCTCGGGGGATGGATGCTGGGCATGCGCAACATGATGCTCACGGTCCTCGACGAGGACTACATCACCGTCGCGCAGGCGAAGGGCATGCCGAACCGCCGCGTGCTCTGGGGGTACGCCGCCCGCAACGCCGTGCTGCCGCAGATCCAGAGCTTCGCGCTCTCGATCGGCTTCATCGTCGGCGGCACGATCGTGATGGAGATGGTGTTCAGCTACCCCGGCGTCGGCAAGCTGCTCCTCGACGCGACCAACGCCAAGGACTACGCGCTCATGCAGGGCGTGTTCCTGATCCTGACGGTGTCGGTGCTCGTGGCGAACATCATCGCCGACATCGCCTACGCATTCCTCGACCCGCGCACGCGCCAGACGGAGGCTTGACCATGAACACCCCCGCCCCCGAATCGCAGACCGTCTCCGGCGTCGGCTCCCCAGAGACGCTCGTGGTCCGCACCCGCGCCGCGTCCGCGGCATCCGCGCATGCGCCCACCTTCTGGAGCCGGCTGGGAAGCGCCTTCGCGATGTTCCGCAACGGCAAGTCCGTGACCGGACTCGTCATCATCGGCGTCTTCGTGCTGATCGCGATCTTCGCCGACCTCCTCGCCCCCTACCCGCCGACCAAGGTCGACAACACACGCCGTTTCGAGCCGCCCTCGGCGGACCACTGGCTGGGGACGACGCACATCGGCGAGGACGTGCTGAGCCAGGTCATCCACGGCACTCGAGGCGTGATCGTCGTCGGCTTCCTCGCCGCCGCGATCGCCACCGTCATCGCGATCGCCGTGGGCGTCATCGCCGGATATCTGCGCGGCTGGAAGAGCGAGTCGCTCTCGGCGCTGACGAACGTGTTCCTCGTGATCCCGGGGCTGCCGCTCATCATCATCGTCGCCTCGATGTTCGAGGAGCCGCCGCTGTGGGTGATCGCCGCGGTCCTCGGCATCACCGGCTGGGCGTGGGGCGCCAGGGTGCTGCGCGCTCAGACGATGTCGCTGCGCAACCGCGACTTCATCCAGGCGGCCAGGGCCAACGGCGAGCCGCTGCGGCGGATCATCGCGATCGAGATGCTGCCGAACCTGATGGCTCTGATCGCGGCGAGCTTCGTCGGCACCGTGACCGCCGCGATCCTCGGCCTCACCACGCTGTCGTACATCGGCGTGATCCCGGTGACGACCTACAACTGGGGGACGATCCTGAACTGGGCCTCGGCGCAGGGAGCGTTCCGGCAGAATCAATGGTGGTGGTACCTGCCCCCGGGGCTGTGCATCGCTCTGATCGGCGTCGCTCTCGCCCTCGTGAACTTCGGCATCGACGAGTACGTCAACCCGCGTCTGCGCTCGGCGGGCGAGCGTGCACGGGCCATGCGCAAGAAGGGGCTCGACGTGAACGACGCGGTCACAGCCGTCCGCAGCATCCGCACCACGACCACCGACGACACCGCAGCGAACCAGGAACGATGACACTCGCGACCACCCTTCCCTACCAGGACTCCGCCCTCTCGATCCCCGAGCGGGTCGCCGATCTGCTCTCGCGCATGACCGTCGAGGAGAAGATCGGGCAGATGCTGCAGCTCGACGCCCGGGATGACCTCGACGACCACGTCCTGCGGCGCATGGCGGGATCGATCCTGCACACGTCTCCCGAGAGGCTGATCAGGGCGAACGAGCTCACCGCGCAGACCCGCCTGCAGATTCCGCTCATCGTCGGCGAGGACTGCATCCACGGGCACTCGTTCTGGCCAGGTGCGACGATCTATCCGACTCAGCTCGGGATGGCCGCGTCGTGGGACGCCGAGCTGGTCGAGCGGGTGGCTCGCGCCACGGCCGAGGAGGTCGCCGTCACCGGCATCCACTGGACCTTCTCACCCGTGCTGTGCATCGCCCGCGACCTCCGCTGGGGGCGCATCAGCGAGACCTTCGGCGAGGACCCGTTCCTGATCGGAGAGCTCGCCTCGGCGATGGTGCGCGGCTATCAGGGCGACGGCCTCTCCGACCCCACCGCGATCCTCGCGACGGCCAAGCACTTCGCCGGCTACTCCGAGACCCAGGGCGGACGCGATGCGAGCGAGGCGGACATCTCTCGCCGCAAGCTGCGCTCATGGTTCCTGCCGCCGTTCGAGCGGGTCGCCCGCGAGGGATGCCGCACGTTCATGCTCGGCTATCAGACCACCGACGGCGTGCCGATCACCGTGAACGACTGGCTGCTCAGCGACGTGCTCCGCGGCGAGTGGGGGTACACCGGCACCCTCATCACCGACTGGGACAACATCGGGCGCATGGTGTGGGAGCAGCACGTGCAGCCCGACTACACGCACGCGGCGGCCGCCGCCGTGAAGGCCGGCAACGACATGGTCATGAACACCCCGCTCTTCTTCGAGGGAGCGCTGGATGCCGTCGAGAAGGGGATGCTGTCGTCGGCGGACTTCGACGCCGCTGTCGCCCGCATCCTCACCCTGAAGTTCGAGCTGGGGCTGTTCGAGAACCCTCGGCTGCCGGTCGACGAGGTGGACGCCGTGGTCGGCAGCGCCGCGCACGCCGAACTCAACCTCGAGATCGCGCGGCGATCGATCGTGCTGCTCGAGAACGACGGGACGCTGCCGCTTCGGCAGGATGCTCCGCTGCGGGTCGCGGTCGTGGGGCCGCTCGCGGACGACGCGCAGACGCAGCTCGGCGACTGGGCCGGCGGATCGGGCCAGGCCGGATGGCTCGACGGGCAGCCGCGCGAGATGATCACGACGGTGCTCGACGGACTGCGGGCCGTCGAGGGATGGTCGGTCGCCTCAGCCGTCGGCGCCGACATCCTCACGTTCGAGAACGGACCCGACGACCTCGACCCCGTCCCGTGGGATCGGAAGTTCGAGCCGGCGGAGCCCGACGCCGCGCAGATCGCCGAGGCCGTCGGGCTCGCCGCAGCATCCGACGTCGTCGTGGCAGTGGTGGGCGACCGCATCGAGCTCAACGGCGAGGGGCGGTCGACGGCGACGCTCGAGCTCCTCGGCGGGCAGAACGCGCTGCTCGATGCTCTGGTCGAGACGGGCACGCCCGTCGTCGTGGTGCTGATGGCGTCGAAGCCGCTCGTGCTGCCGGCATCCGTCTCGAAGGCCGCTGCCGTGATCTGGGCGGCAAACCCCGGCATGCAGGGCGGCCGCGCGCTGGCGGACATCATCTCCGGCGAAGCCGAGCCCTCCGGCCGACTGCCGATCTCGTTCGCACGTCACGTCGGCCAGCAGCCGACGTACTACAACCAGATCCGCGGACAGCACGGCGATCGCTATGCCGACCTCACGCAGTCGCCGGCCTGGGCGTTCGGCGAGGGGCTGTCGTACACGACGGTCGAGTACTCCGCGCTGGCGCTCGAGTCGACGGATCTGGGCCATGGGGATTCGGTGGTCGGGCACGTGACGGTGGCCAACACCGGCGCCCGCCCGGTGCGAGAGACCGTGCAGGTCTACGTGCGCGATTCCGTGACGAGCGTCAGCTGGACCGACAGGGAGCTCAAGGCGTACCGCCAGGTCGACGTCGAGCCGGGCGAGTCGGTGCGGGTGCGCGTCGAGCTTCCCGTCGCCGAGTGCACGATCGTGGACGCGGCGGGAGTGCGCCTCGTGGAGGCGGGGGAGTTCGAGCTCCTCGTCGGGCCGAGCTCACGTGAAGAGGTGCTGCTGAGCGCAGGGTTCACGGTGTCCTGACCCCGCGGCTCAGTCCTCGCGCAGTCGCTGCGGGCCGGCGCCCTGGCTGCCGAGGGCGTCGTCGGGGTTCAGCAGCCCGCACGCCTTCATCGACAGGCAGCCGCAGCCGATGCATCCGGTCAGCTCGCGCTCGAGCCGTTCGATGCCCTCGCGGCGCTTCTCGAGCTCGCGCTTCCAGCGGCGCGAAGCCCGCTGCCAATCGGCGTGGCTCGGCGTCTGGGTGAGCGGAACGTCAGAGAACGCGTCCTGCACGTCGGCCAGCGGGATGCCGAGTCGCTTCGCGACGGTGATGAGCGAGACCCGGCGCAGCATGTGCCGGGCGTACCTCCGCTGATTCCCCGGAGTGCGCGTCGAGGCGATGAGCCCGAGGCTCTCGTAGAAGTGCAGAGCGGATGCCGCGACACCCGTTCGTCTGGTCATCTCGCCGATCGTCAGCGGCTCGTCGGGAGCGTGCGCGGTGCGGTCGGCGTCTTCGCTCATGCCGTATCCCTCCCTCGATTTGACCTCAAGTGTACTTGAGGTTTTAGCGTTGCTGATGTGACCCGAACTTCCACGACCCTTACCCCGGCGCCCATCCCCTCGGATGTCGGCGAGCAGATGAAGGCGGCCTTCCGGCAGCATCCGTCCGGCGTCGCGATCATCACCGCGATGAGCCCGGCCGGACCGGTCGGCCTCACCGCTTCGAGTGTGGCGTCCGTCGCCGTCGACCCCGCGGCGATCGTGTTCTCGGTGACGCGGGCGACAGGAAGCGCCGGTGCGATCCTCGCCGCAGACAGCTTCGTCGTGCATCTCATCGACGACGAGCACTCCGAGCTCGCGGAGAGCTTCGCCGTGAGCGGCGCGGAGCGCTTCACGCCCGAACAGGGCTGGAGTGCGCTCCCGACCGGCGAGCCCCACCTGCAGGCTGCTCGCGTCGCACTGCGCTGCCGCCCGATCCAGACCGTGCCGGTCGGATCCTCCACCGTCGTCATCGCCGAGGTCGTCGAAGTCACCGAGGGCCGTCCAGGGCGCCCCCTCGTGTATGTCGATCGCCGGTTCCGCGCCCTTCCGCACGACTCCGAACACTGAAAGGAAGACGACATGTCCGTTCCCTACACACTCTCCGAGCTGCCGTACGACTATTCGGCGCTGGCCCCGCACATCTCCGGCACGATCATGGAGCTGCATCACTCCAAGCACCACCAGGCCTACGTCACCGGCGCGAACACCGCCCTCGAGCAGCTCGCCTCCGCCCGCGAGTCGGGCGATCTGTCAGCCGTGAACAAGCTCGAGAAGGACCTCGCCTTCAATCTGGGCGGCCACATCAACCACTCCGTGTTCTGGGAGAACCTCTCGCCCGACGGCGGCGGATCGCCCGAGGGCGAGCTCGCCGCGGCGATCGACGACTCCTTCGGATCGCTCGACGCCTTCCGCGCGCACTTCACCGCCACGGCTCTCGGCGTGCAGGGGTCGGGCTGGGCGGTGCTCGCGTGGGACAGCGTCGGCGAACGCCCCGTCGTGTTCCAGCTCTTCGACCAGCAGGGCAACGCACCGCTCGGCGTGACGCCGCTGCTGCAGCTCGACGTCTGGGAGCACGCGTACTACCTCGACTACCGCAACGTGCGCGCCGACTACGTGAAGGCGTTCTGGGAGATCGTCAACTGGCCCGACGTGCAGCGCCGGTTCCTGGCCGCGCAGGCGGCGACGAAGGGACTCATCGTCGCACGCTGAGATCGGGTCTCAGGCGACTCAGGGCAGCAGCTCGCTCGTGAGCTGCTCGATGCGGCGGCGGATCTCGTCGCGGATCGGGCGCACCGCATCGATGCCCTGACCGGCCGGGTCGTCGAGCGTCCAGTCCTCGTAGCGCTTGCCCGGGAAGAACGGGCAGGCGTCGCCGCAGCCCATCGTGATCACCACGTCGGACGCCTGCACCGCTTCGGTCGTGAGCACCTTGGGCTGCTCTGCGGTGATGTCGATGCCGAGCTCGCCCATCGCCTCGACGGCGATCGGGTTGATCTGCTCGGCCGGCATCGAACCCGCCGAGCGGACCTCGATGCGGTCGCCGGCGATGTCGCGCAGGAATCCTGCGGCCATCTGCGAACGGCCGGCGTTGTGCACGCAGACGAAGAGGACGGAGGGTTTGGCGGTCGTGTCGGTCATCGTGACTCCAGGGTGAGGGTCGGGCGGATGCTGCGGCGGTTCATGTCGTGGCCAGGATGCGGGGAGCGAGCTGGTCGATGCGGCGCCGCAGGTCGTCGAATGCCGCCTCGAACGCGGCATCCGTCCCGGCCCGAACCGGGTCGGGCACCGACCAGTGCACCGCGCCGCGAGAATACTCCTCGTGCGCCCGGTCGCAGACCGTGATGATCAGGGCGCCATCGGTGACGACGTCGTCGACGAGCCGGGGCACCGCGCCGGACAGATCGAGACCGTGCCGAGCGGCTGCGGCCAACGCGCCCGCGGCGACCTGTTCGGCGGGGTGGGTCCCGGCCGACACTGCGGGGATCGGGCTGGCGTCGTTCCACAGCGCCTCGGCGAGTTGCGAGCGCGCGGAGTTGGCGGAGCAGATGAAAACGACGCGCTCGGCGGCGGCTGCGGCAAATGTTCCGAGGGCCAGCAGGGCTCCCGGAACCAGCCGCACATAGGTGCGACGGCCGTCGCCCTCGGAGCGCTCGCGGGTGATCAGCCCCTCGCGCTCGAGCACGTTCAGGTGATGCGAGAGGAGGTTGGAGGGCACTCCGACCTCTTCGCGCAGCTCGCTCGGCGACAGGTCACCGAGGGTCAGCAGATCCAGCATCCGCAGTCGGGCGGGTTCCGCGAGCGCGGCGTGTCTGCGCGCCCGCTCGTCCACCGACAGAATTCGTTCACTGTTCATTGTCTCAATCTTGACTGAGTTATAGTCGATTCGTCAAGATGAGACCGCCGACCGGATGCGTCACGAGAGGACAGTTCATGAATGACCAGCCACGGCCCCGGCTCCTCGGGGGCGGCCAGCTCGTGGGCGCTCGCCTGCCTGTCGTGCGTCGAGCATTTGCCGAGTTCCTCGGCACAGGACTCCTCGTGGCGATCGTCGTCGGCTCCGGCGTGGCCGCCCAGCGGCTCTCGGCCGATGTCGGGCTGCAGCTGCTCGAGAACTCGACGGCGACGGCATTCGGGCTGGCGGTGCTGATCCTGCTCTTCGCACCGGTCTCCGGGGCGCATTTCAACCCTGTGGTCTCCGCCGCGGATGCGCTCCTCGGACGCCGAGCGGGAACGGGCCTGCGCGGCCGGGATCTGATGGTCCACCTCGTCGCACAGGTGCTCGGCGGCATCGGGGGAGCGGTACTCGCGAACGCGATGTTCCAGGTTCCGACCGCCATCGCGACGACGGAGCGCGCGACCGCGGGAGCCTTGCTCGGCGAGGTGGTCGCCACAGCCGGGCTCGTGCTGCTGATCACCGGACTCTCCCGAACCGGGCAGTCCCTGCCTGTGACCGCCGCGGCTGTCGGTGCCTACATCGGAGCGGCGTACTGGTTCACGAGCTCGACTTCGTTCGCGAACCCTGCGGTGACGATCGGCCGGATCTTCACCGACACGTTCGCCGGAATCGCACCCACCTCGGTCGCGCCGTTCCTGGCTGCACAACTGGTGGGAGCCGCGATCGGTCTCTGCGCCGCCGTCCTGCTCTTCGCTCCACCCCCAATCACCCCGGTCGATTCACGCAGCACGGCCGTTCCTTCGAAAGAGGCCCTCTCATGACCCATATCGCCGTGATCGGCGGCAGCGACGCCGGCATCTCAGCCGCGCTGCGCGCCCGCGAGCTCGACCCGGACGTCGAGGTGACGGTGGTCGTCGCCGATGCCTATCCGAACTATTCGATCTGTGGAATCCCCTACTACTTCACCGGAGAAGTCGCCCCCTGGCAGGCCCTCGCGCATCGCACCCATGCAGACCTCGAAGCGACCGGGATGCAACTGCGCCTGAACACTCTCGCCACCGGCATCGACGTCTCCGGCCGCCGTCTCGCAGTCCGTGACGGTTCGGGTGCCGAATCGACGATCCCCTACGACGAACTCGTCGTCGGCACCGGGGCGCTCCCCTCGCATGCGGGTATCACCGGGCTCGATGCGCTGGGACCGGACGACGGTGTGCACGTCATCCATTCGATGGGCGATACGTTCGCGCTGGACCGGCACCTGACCGAGCGGAATCCCGGTTCGGCGATCATCATCGGCGCAGGCTACGTCGGGCTGGAGATGGCCGAGGCGTTCGCGGCCCGAGGCATGCGGGTCACGCAGCTGCAACGGGGGCCTGAAGTCCTGTCGACCCTCGACGCCGAGCTCGCCGGTCTCGTCCGCAGGGAACTCGAGGAGCACGGCGTGATCGTCCGCACCCGGACGCTCGTCTCGAGGGTCGAGAAGACTCCAACCGGGCTCGTCGTGACCGGCACGCGGGATGGCAGCCCCGTCTCCCACGAGGCCGACCTCGTCCTCGCCGTCGTGGGCGTCCGCCCGAACACGTCGCTGCTCGAAGCCGCCGGCGCGATGCTCGGCGCCGGTCGTGCCGTCGCCGTCGATGAGCAGATGCGCACCGGGCTGCCGCACGTCTTCGCGGCCGGAGACGGCGTCGTCACCCATCATCGGCTGCTGGGCACCAGTTACCTGCCGCTCGGCACGACGTCGCACAAGCAGGGCCGGATCGCAGGCGAGAACGCGCTCGGCGGCACTGCCCGGTTCGCAGGTTCCGTCGGCACCCAGGTGGTGAAGGTGTTCGACCTCGTCGCCGCCCGCACAGGCCTCCGCGACCAGGACGCAGCGCTCGCCGGCTATGCTCCGGCGACCGTCCAGTCCACGGCCGATGACCACAAGCGCTACTACCCGGGTGCTCAGCCCATCACGTTCCGCGTCACCGGCGACACCGCCACCGGGCGACTGTTGGGCGCTCAGCTGGTCGGACGCCTCGGAACCGAGACGGCGAAACGCGTCGACACGTTCGCGACGGCCTTGCATGCAGGACTCACCGTCGCACAGGTGTCCGACCTCGATCTCTCCTACACGCCCCCACTCGGCTCCCCCTGGGACGCCGTCCAGATCGCGACCCAGACGTGGTCCCGCACGCACACCCTGATCGGAGCCCCCGCATGAGCACGCCCACCGTCCTCTTCCTCTGCCAGCACAACGCCGGGCGCTCGCAGCTCGGCGCCGCCCTTCTCGAGATCCTGGCTGAAGGCGACTACGTCGCCACCTCTGCAGGCATCTCACCCGCCGACGCTGTGAACCCCGCCGTGGCGGAGACCGTCGCCGAACTGGGCCTCGACATCAGCGCGCGCGTTCCGCGGGCCGTCACCCCCGAAGACCTCGCCACCGCAGACGTCGTGGTCGCCATGAAGCCGGGTTTGTCCCTCCCTGCAGCTCCGGCCGGACGCTTCCTCGAGTGGTCGTTCCCGGACCCGACCGACTGGACTGCGGACAACGTCCGCACGTTGCGCGAGGCCGTGTCCGCGCAGATCACGGCGTCACTGCTGACGCCGTGATCTGCGCGCGGATCAGCCGACGCTGACCGGCCTCGAGCCGATCTGCAGCACGGCGGGGGCGGCGCAGCATCCGCTCGCCGATTCGTCGAAGTCTCCTGCGCCGCCGCAGACTCCGGTGTCGGGGAGGGCGAGTTCGTTGCGGGCCGCCGCCTCGTGGTCGCCCGCGAGGTGCGCGACGACGCTGCGCACCTGCTCGAAGCCGGTCAGGGCGAGGAACGTCGGAGCGCGCCCGTACGACTTCGCGCCGACGATGAACAGTCCCTGCTCGGGCTGGGCGAGCTGTCGTGCGCCGGTCGCCTCGACCGAGCCGCAGGAGTGGATGTTCGGATCGATGTCGGCCGCGATTCCCGCGACGGCGTCGAGCGACGCATCCAGGTCGATGCGCAGTTCGCGCAGGATCGCGGTGTCGGGGCGGAACCCGGTGAGCGCGAAGACCTGCGTGACCCCGGTCGCCTCGCGGCCGTCTTCGGCGCGGATCGTCAGCAGATCGGATGCCGCGTCGAACGCGGCCACGCGGAACCCGGACACCACGTCGACGACGCCCGACTCGATCATCTTGCGGGCGCGGGATCCGAGGGCTGCTCGCTCCGGAAGTTCGTCGGCTGGGCCGCCGCCGAAGACGTTCGACACGCTGCCGCGACGGAGCAGCCAAGTGATCCGCGTGCCGGGCGCTCTGCGCGCGAGCTCGCTCAGCCGCAGCACGGTGTGGGTCGCCGAGTGGCCTGCACCGATGACCACCACGTGGGCGCCGGCGAGGCCTGCGACGTCGTCAGGGATCCGGTAGGAGATGCGATCGGATGCTGCGGCTTCGCCGACCGCCGGGAATCCATCGGCGCCGGCCGGATTGGGCAGCGTCCATGTGCCGCTCGCATCGATCACGGCGCGAGCGAGCAGGCGGTCCTCGGCGCCGTCACGATCACGGGTGTGCACGACGAAGGGCTGGCTCTTCCGGCCGGCATCCACGACCTTGTCCCGCCCCTGGCGCGCGATGCCCGTGACCGTTGTGCCGTAGCGGACACGGGCTCCCAGGGCGGCGGCGAGCGGGGTCAGGTAGTCGCGCACCCATTCGGCCCCCGTGGGATAGCCCGAAGCGGGGGCGGTCCATCCGGTGGGCTCGAGGATGCGGCGGGCGGCGGCATCGGTCAGCTCCGGCCATGCCGAGAACAGGCGCACATGGCCCCACTCGGCCACCGCAGCTCCTGCGCGCTCGCCCTTCTCGACCACGACCACGTCGAGACCTCGCTCGGTGAGATGCGCCGCGGCGGCGAGCCCCTGCGGTCCTGCTCCGACGACGACGACCGGCGGCTGCGACATCAACACTCCTCAAATCGAAATACTTCAATACGAGAAGCGTCGCGCACGTATCGAAGATTGTCAATACGTGTCATGATGTGAATATGAGCCTGCCGATCACCATTCAAGAGACGTCGTCGTCGTGCTGCACGCCTTCGCTGTCGTCGTCGGTGACGAGCGAAGACGCGGAGCGCATCGCGCACGTCTTCAAGGCGCTGGGCGACCCGACCCGGGTGCGGCTGATGTCGCTGATCGCTGCGGCTGAGGGCGGCGAGGCGTGCATCTGCGACCTCATCGAGCCAGTCGGGCTCTCGCAGGGCACCGTGTCGCACCATATGAAGCTCCTCGCCGAGGCCGGTCTCGTCACGCGCGAGCAGCGCGGCAAGTGGGCGTACTTCGCGCTCGCGGACGGCGGTCTGGAGGGGGTCGCAGAGTCGCTTCGCATGCTGCGCTGAGCGCTGCGGCGGGGGCTGTCGCCGTGCGTCGGGCGCTGCATCCGTCCGCTGTCGCCGTGCGTCGGGCGCTGCATCCTCTGCGCTCCCGCGGTTCAGCGCAGCTGCGCGAACCTCTCGACGTTCGAGGTCGGGCCGACCACGAGCAGCGTGTCTCCCTCGTGCAGCACGGTGTCGGCCTCGGCATTGCGCCATTCGCCGAGTGCGGGCCGGTAGGCGGCGACGGTGACGCCGTGAGTGGCGCGGACCCCGCCCTGGGTCAGGGTGATGCCGTGCAGGTGCTGCGGAGCGACGGTCTTCACGATCGCGTAGCCCCGGTCGATCTCGAGATAGTCGGCGGCCGCGCCGCGCACCAGATGGGCCACGCGGCGGCCCATGTCCTTCTCCGGGTAGACGACCTTGTGCACGCCCAGCTGCTCGAGCACCGCGCCGTGCCGCTCGTCGATCGCCTTGGCCCAGATCACCGGGACCTCGAGTTGAAGCAGCAGGGAGGCGGTGAGGATCGAGGCGGTGATGTCCGATCCGATCGCGACGACGACGCGGTCGAACTCGCCTATCGCCAGCTGCTGCAGCACGTCGAGGCGCGTCGAGTCCGCGCGGACGACCTGGGTCAGCTGGGCGTTGAGCGACTGGACGATCGCCTCGTCCGAGTCGATGCCGAGCACCTCGGTCCCCGACGCCATCAGCTCCAGCGCCAGCGAGGTGCCGAATCGTCCGAGTCCGATGACCGCGACCGAGTCGGCCTCGGCGATGCGGCGGGCGTCCTGTCCGAACGAGAGAAACTTGGGCACGGGGAGTCCTTTCCTGATGCGATCAGCCGATCGCGGGGCGTTCCTTCGGCAGCTCGTAGGCGACGGGTCGCTCCCGGAACGCGAGAGCGGTGCCCAGCGTGAGCGGGCCGAGCCGACCGAGGAACATGAGAAGGATGAGGATGACCTGCGCGCCGTCGGGGAGCACGGCGGTGATGCCCGTCGACATGCCCACGGTGCCGAACGCCGACACGACTTCGAACAGCACGCGGTCGAGGTCGAGGTCGGTCATGGCGAGGATGGCGATCACCGCCGCCATGACGGCGCCGATGGCGACGAGCACGACCGTGATGGCCTCGCGGTGCACCGCCCGCGAGAGCCGCTTCCCGAAGACGTTCACAGTGCCGCTGCCCCGCAGCTCCGCCCACATGATGAAGAACAGCACGGCGAACGTGGTGACCTTGATCCCGCCGGCCGTGCCGGCGGGTCCGCCGCCGATGAGCATCAGCACGTCCGTGCCGAGCCAGGTCTCGTCGTGCATCTGCGCGACGTCGACCGAGTTGAAGCCGGCGGTGCGCGCCTGCACGGAGTGGAAGAAGCTCGCCAGCACGCGCGAAGCCGGGTCGAGAGGACCGAGCGTTCCGGGGTTCTCCCACTCCACCAGCGCCGTGTAGACGGTTCCCCCGGCGAGAAGCACGGCGGTGCCTGCGAGCACGATGCGCGTGTTCATCGTCCAGTGCAGCGGGACGCGCAGTTCGCGACGGAGCTGTCGCAGAACCGGGAAGCCCAGCCCGCCCAGGATGATCGCGGCCGAGATCGGCAGGCACACCCACGGGTCGGAGACGAAGCCCATCAGGCTGTCGGTGTACAGGGCGAAGCCGGCGTTGTTGAACGACGAGACGGCGTGGAAGACGGCGTGCCAGGCGGCGCGGCCGACGTCGTAGCCGTATCCGGTCAGGAACCGCACGAACAGCACGGCCGCGACCGCGGCTTCGATCGTGAGAGTGGTGACGAGGATGCCGACGGCGAGGCCGCGCAGGTCTCCCACGCCCTGGGCCTTGGTCTCCGCGCCGGTGATGATCCGCGACCGCACCGAGAGCCGCCGCGCGAGCGCCAGCCCGATCAGGGCGGCGAAGAGCATGATCCCGAGCCCGCCGATCTGGATGAGCGCGAGGATGACGACCTTGCCGAACGGACTCCAGTAGACGGCCGTGTCCACGACGATGAGCCCGGTGACGCAGACGGCCGACGTCGACGTGAAGAGCGCGTCGATGAACCCCGTCCAGACGCCCTCGGCCGACGACGCGGGCAGCATCAGAAGAGCGGTGCCGATCAGGATCGTGAACCCGAAGCCGCTGGCGATCACCTGCGCCGGAGCGAGGCGTCGGAGCCGCAGACGGGAGCGGCGAGGCACTGCGGAGTTCACTCCCCCGACAGTACGCGGAACGACGCGCGAGGCCGGGACATCCTCACGTTTTCCTTACGGAGCTGCGGGCGGCCCTCACGGAATCCTCACGGCCCCCGCACCTGCTCTACTGGAGCCGCGCCGTCGTGCCTCGGACGTTGAGCTCGTAGGGCAGCGCGCCGGGGGCCCGACTCGTGCCGTCGTCCGCGAGCTTCGCGAGCACGGCATCCGCCGCCCGCTCGCCCTGTCCGAGCGGGAACTGGTCGACCGTCGTCAGCTTGAAGAACTCGCCGAGCTCGTGGCCGTCGATGCCGACGATCGAGAGGTCCTCCGGCACGCCGAATCCCAGATCGCGCGCGGCGAGGATCGCGCCGATCGCCATCTCGTCGGATGCTGCGAACACGGCGGTGGGCCGGGGCCCTGGGCGCCCGAGAAGCTGCTTGGCGGCGCGATAGCCGCCTTCGACCGTGAAGTCGGCAGGTTCGAGGAACGCCGGATTCAGCGGGATGCCGGCCTTGGCCAGTGCCTTCTCGAAGCCCAGCCGACGGTTCGTCGGGATGTGGAAGTCGAGGTCGAACTCGGGATTCGCGCCGATGTGCGCGATGTCGTGGTGACCGAGGCCGATCAGATGCTCGGTCGCGAGCTGGGCGACCGCGACGTCGTCGACCGTGAGTGTGTCGAGCTTGGGGTTCGGCCCACCGATCGCGATCACGGGCAGCCCCAGGTCGAGCAGGTACTGGGTCTCGTCCTCGTCGAGCTCGATCGACACCGCGATCACGGCATCCACCCGCTGACGGCGCAGGAACGTGTCGAACACGTGCCGGCGCACGTCCTTGTCGGCGGTGATGTTGTACAGCGTGATGTCGTAGCCCTCGCGCATCAGGGCGGCGGAGACGCCGGAGAGCACCGTGCTGAAGAACCAGCGGTCCAGGAACGGGACGATCACCCCGATGTTCCGGGTGCGGCCGGAGGCGAGGCTCGACGCGCGCGACGAGACGACGTAACCCAGTGACTGCGCGGCCGCCTGCACGCGTTCGCGCGCGGACTCGGACACGTGGCCGCGCCCGCTCAGCGCGCGCGAGACCGTCGCGGTGGAGACGCCGGCGAGCCGGGCGACTTCATCGATGCTCGCCATGTCTGTTCCTTCGATCGTGGGTGCTCCGGGTGCGTGAGATCCCCGGGTGTGCGTGAGATCCGGATTTCTGCGCGAGACCCGCGTGCAGAACGGGGGTCTCGCGCAGAAACGAGGATCTCGCGGTCAGGAAGCTCAGGCCTTGGTGTACCAGATGGTGGTGTCGACGGGCAGCGAGGCGCCTTCGAACGGCTGGCTCTTCAGCACGACGGTGGCGCCGGCCGGCAGCGTCAGCGGCTTGGTGCCGAGGTTCGCGAGCACGTGGACGTCGCCGCGGCGGAACGCCACGGCATCCTTCCCCGCGTCTTCCCACACCAGCGACCCTGCGCCGAATCCGTGCTCGCGGCGGGCGGCCAGCAGCTCCTTGTACAGCGACAGGGTCGAGAGCGGGTCGCGCTCTTCGGTGTCGCGGGAGTACGCCGCCCAGTCGGACGGCTGCGGCAGCCACGACAGTCCGGTCTCGTTGAAGCCGAAGGCCGGAGCATCCGCCTCCCACGGCAGCGGCACGCGGCATCCGTCGCGTCCGTAGCGCTCTCCGTTCGTGCGGAACCACGTGGGGTCCTGACGGAACTCGTCGGGGATCTCCGTCGCCTCGGGCAGCCCGAGCTCCTCGCCCTGGTACAGGTAGGCGGAGCCGGGAAGCGCGAGCATGAGTGTCGTCGCCGCGCGGGCACGGGCCAGGCCGATCTTCGTGTCGGGCTTGTTCGGGGTGTTCGGGCCGATGCCCTCGCCCTGCGGGTTCTCGTCGGTGAGGGCGAGACGGGTCGCGTGGCGGACGACGTCGTGGTTCGACAGCACCCAGGTGCTGGGGGCGCCGACCGCGCCGAACTCGTCGAGGGACTCGCGGATGACGTCGCCGAGGGCCTTCGCGTCCCACGGGGTCATCAGGTACGGGAAGTTGAAGGTCTGGTGCATCTCATCGGGGCGCACCCAGAGGGCCGTCTTCTTGAGCGTGGGCAGCCAGGCCTCGCCGCACAGGGCGCGGTCGCCGTCGTACTCGGCGAGCACCTTGTGCCAGTCGCGGTAGATGTCGTGCACGGCGTCCTGACCCCAGTACGGCACGTTCTCCTCGCCGCCCCCCATGGAGTCGGCATCGGCGACGGGGGCGTAGTCGGGAAGACCGGCCTCCTTGACCATGCCGTGCGCCACGTCGACGCGGAAGCCGTCCACACCGCGGTCGAGCCAGAAGCGCAGGATGCTGCGGAACTCCTCCTTGACCTCTTCGTTGGTCCAGTCGAAGTCGGGCTGGGTGGCGTCGAAGATGTGCAGGTACCACTGGCCGGGGGTGCCGTCCGCCTCGGTGACGCGCTCCCACATGCCGCCGCCGAACACGGACTCCCAGTTGTTCGGGGGGAGCTCGCCGTTCTTGCCGCGGCCGTCGCGGAACACGTAGCGGGCGCGCTCGGGGCTGCCGGGGCCGGCCTTCAGGGCCTCCTGGAACCACACGTGCTGATCGGAGGAGTGGTTCGGGACGAGGTCGACGATGACGCGGATGCCGCGCGCGTGCGACTCCTCGAGCATGCGGTCGAAGTCCGCCAGCGTGCCGAACAGCGGGTCGACGTCGCGGTAGTCGGCCACGTCGTATCCGGCATCGCGCTGCGGCGAGGTCATGAACGGGCTCAGCCAGATCGCGTCGACGCCGAGCTCCTTGAGGGAGTCGAGGCGGCTCGTGATGCCGGGCAGGTCGCCGATGCCGTCGCCGGACGCGTCGGCGAAGGAGCGGGGGTAGATCTGGTAGATGACCGCGCTGCGCCACCACTCGGAACCGGGGGCTGCGATCTGCTCAAGCTGTGCCATGCGATCAGATTAGTGCAAACGCTTACAGTCGCGCCAGGGCGGGAATCGAATCGGTTCGGAATCGGAGTCGGAGGCGGCGATTCCGGGCTTCTTGCACGGGTGTGCCCCACTGGCGTGTCGGGATGCGGGAGTAGTGTGGCGGCATCCGATCCGATGGAGGCTGTCATGGTTCCCGAGATCAACTACTGGGCTGTTCTGCTCGCGACCGCGTCGAGCATGATCGTCGGCTCGATCTGGTACGCACCCAAGGTCTTCGGCACGCGCTGGTCGCGGCTGGCGAACGTCGACATGGATCGGCCCGGCGCGAGCGCGACCATGGCGATCATCACGACCGTGATCGTGAGCTTCATCACGGCATGGGTGCTCGCCGGAGCATCCGCCATCGCCTGGCACTTCTACGGCGGGGCGTTCTTCTGGAGCGCCGTCGTCACCGCCGTGACGCTGTGGGCGGGGTTCACCGCCGCGCGCTTCATCACGCATGACGCCTTCGAAGGGCGGTCGACGAAGCTCACCACGCTGAACATCGCACACGAGCTCGTGACGGTGGTCGTGATGGCCGTGATCATCGGGGTGTGGCCCCCGGCTCTCGGCTAGGCGCTCGCGCTCTGCCGGAGATCCTGCGCGAACATCACCAGGATGCCGCTGGGGCCGCGCAGGTACGTGAGCTTGTAGACGTCCTCGTAGGTCGCGACGCCGCGGAGCGGGTGGTATCCGTGCCGAGCGGCGATCGCGAGGGACTCGTCGATGTCGTCGACCGAGAACGCGACGCGGTGCATGCCGATCTCGTTCGGCAGGGTCGGCTCGGTCTCGATCGCTTCGGGATGGATGTACTCGAAGAACTCGAGCTGGCCGCGCCCATCGGGCGTCTGGAGCACCGCGATCTTCGCATGATTGCCATCGAGCCCGACGGCCGTGTCGGCCCACTCTCCGCTGATCGTGTCGCGACCGAGGACGGTGAGGCCGAGGTCGGTGAAGAAGGCGATGGTCTCGTCGAGATCGCGCACGGCGATGCCGACGTTCTCGAGTGTGATGGGCATGGTTCGGATGCTAGTACGCCGCCCCGGCAGCGGAAAGAGGCTTAGGCGGCGACGCGTGCGACGGCGGCGATCGCGCTCGCGAAGAAGCCGAGGCCGTCGACGCCCGAGCGCATGGCGGCCTCGGTGTCGGGGCCGAAGCCGGGCTCGGTGGCGTGCTCGGGGTGCGGCATCAGGCCGACCACGTTGCCCGCCTCGTTCGCGAGGCCGGCGATGTCGCGCAGCGATCCGTTCGGGTTGACACCGGCGTAGCGGAAGGCGACGAGGCCCTCGCCCTCGAGACGATCGAGGGTCTCTTCGTCGGCGATGTAACCGCCGTCGGCGTTCTTCAGGGGGATGACGATCTCCTGACCGCGGCGGAACGTGTTCGTCCAGGCGGTGTCGGAGTTCTCGACCGTGAGCTTCTGGTCGCGCCGCACGAAGTGCTGGTGGTCGTTGCGGATCAGGCCGCCGGGCAGCAGGTGCGCCTCGACGAGCATCTGGAATCCGTTGCAGATGCCGAGGATCGGCATGCCCTTCGCGGCAGCGTCCTTGACCTCGGACATGATCGGCGAGAGCGCGGCGATCGCGCCGGCGCGCAGGTAGTCGCCGTAGCTGAAGCCGCCGGGAAGCACGAGGGCGTCGACGCCCTCGAGGTCGTGGGAGCCGTGCCACAGGGCGACGGGCTCGGCGCCGGCGATGCGGACGGCGCGCTGCGCGTCGCGGTCGTCGAGCGAACCGGGGAAGGTGACGACCCCGATGCGAACGGTCACTCGGCGACCTCGATGCCGACGACGTCTTCGATCACGGAGTTGGAGAGCACCTCGTCTGCGATGCGGCGGGCCTCGGCGAGGACCTCGTCGGTGACCTCGCCATCGACGGTGAGCTCGAAGCGCTTGCCGATGCGGACGCCGGTGAAACCATCGACGCCCAGACGCGCGAATGCGCCGGACACGGCCTTCCCCTGCGGGTCGAGCAGTTCGGGCTTGGGCATGACGTCGACGACGATCGTGGGCATGAACGCTCCAGGACTCACAGGTGGATGGGCGCATCAAGTCTACCGGCCCGCGCAAACAGGTTTACGCGGGGTCGACGGTCGCCGACCGCACGGCTTGTCGGCGAGTGCACGGCGCGTTGCCGGGCGGATGCCGTGCACTCGCCGAGTGCACGTGAACTCGACGAGCCCCGGTTGGCGGCGTCAGGAGGCGTGGAAGACCGTGTGCAGGTCGCCGATCGCTTCACGGCCACCGAGGCCGTCGATCTCGAACAGCACCGAGATCCCGATCACGTGGCTGCCCAGTCGCTCGACCAGCTCACGGCCGGCCGCGAGGGTGCCGCCCGTGGCGAGCACGTCGTCGATGAGCAGGACGCGGGATCCGGCGGGCAGGTCGTCGTGCATCTCGATCGTCGCGGTGCCGTATTCGAGGGCGTAGTCGACGGATGCCGCGGGCCGCGGAAGCTTGCCGGCCTTGCGGATCGGGATGAGCCCCACGCCGGCCGCGATCGCGGCGGCTCCGGCCAGGATGAACCCGCGCGCCTCGATGCCGGCGACCACGTCGAACTGGCCCGCGAAGGGTGCGATGATCGCCTCCGTCGTGGCCTGCAGCGCCTCGGCGTCCGCCAGCAGCGGCGTGATGTCGCGGAAGACGATGCCGGGTTCCGGATAGTCCGGGATCGAGCGGATCAGCGATTCGGCGCGGACGAGGGCAGGGGACAGCTCAGTTTCGGGCACCGGTCAAGGGTACGCCCGCAGAAGTGCTTGACACTCGGCGGAGCAGATCCATAAGGTTACTGACCAGTAAGTGGGAGCGCTCCCACGACTCGCGCCCAGGCGTGGAAGACATCACACAAAGGAGTGACATGACAGTCAGACGACCGCGCGCAGGCCTCGGAGTCGCCGCCGCGCTGATCTCGACCGCGGCAGTGCTCGCGCCGTTACCGGCGCAGGCATCCGCCGCGCCCACACCGGCGCAGGCATCCGCCGCGCCCACATCGGGCCAGGCGCAGGCGACCTACCTGCCGGCATCCGATCAGAACGCCGTCGACGGGCTCGACCTCTACGTCGATCCGCAGAGCACGACCCTTCAGGCGGCGCAATCGCTCACCGGGCAGGCCCGCGCGGATGCTCAGCTGCTCGGCAGCTTCCCATCGGCGACCTGGTTCACGGGCGGCACGCCCGATGACGTGCACGCCGCGGTCGACCGGGTCGTCAGCGCCGCGACCGCTGAGGGGACGCTGCCTGTCCTCGTGGCGTACAACGTGCCCTACCGCGACTGCTCGCTGTACTCCGCGGGAGGCGCCGCCGACACCGCGGCGTACAACGCCTGGATCGACGCCTTCGCCGACGCGATCGGCGATCGCAAGGCCCTCGTCATGATCGAGCCGGACGGGCTCGGCGTGATCCCCCACTACACGAGCCTCGACGGCTCGCTCGACTCGTGCCGACCTGCAGAGGCCGACCCCGCGACGGCAGCGCCCGAGCGCTTCGCGCAACTGAATCACGCCGTCGACGCGTTCGCTGCGCACCCCGGAGTGCGCAGCTACCTCGACGGCACCAACGCGGCGTGGCTCAACGTCGGCGAGGTCTCCTCGCGACTCGTGTACGCGGGCGTCGAACGCGCGACAGGGTTCTTCCTCAACGTCTCCAACTACCTGTACACGGCGAACAACACCGCCTACGGCACGTGGATCTCGTCGTGCATCGCGTATGCGACCCAGGTTGCGCAAGGTGGGTTCGGCGACTGCGGCAATCAGTACTGGAACGGCGGGCCGGCCAACGGGTGGCAGGGCGTCGCGATGTCACAGTACGGAGAATGGAAAGCGGATGCTGCGGACCCTGCACTGAGCACCGCCGGTCTCGACTCGCGCTACGCGGAGCAGCTGGGCGCGGTGCAGCCCACGGCTCGGTTCATCGTCGACACCAGCCGCAACGGAATCGGACCGTGGCAGTATCCGGCGAACACGTACGCCCAGCACGAGGACTGGTGCAACCCGCCGGGGCGCGGCGCGGGCACTCGTCCGACCACGACCACTGATGTCCCGCTCGCCGATGCGTTCCTCTGGGTGAAGGTGCCGGGGGAGTCCGACGGAAAGTGCTATCGCGGAACAGGCGGGCCGCTCGATCCGGCCCGCGGAATCGAAGACCCGGCCGCAGGGCAGTGGTTCCCGGAGCAGGCGCGTGAACTCGTCTCGTTCGCTTCGCCCGCGCTCGAGCCTCTCTCCTGCGACGTCACGATGTCGACAGTCGAACACGGGCGCGTGTTCACGGCGACCGTCTCGATCACCAACGCCACCGATGAGACGCTCGAGCCGTGGTCGCTGTCGTGGCGCTACGAGGCTGGTCAGAAGGTCCTCACCGCGCAGGGTGGGCGATTCACGCAAGAAGGAGTCGACGTCGCAGTGACCGGAACGAGGCGTTCCCCCGACATCGGCCCCGGCGAGACGGCCGATGTGGTCCTGATCGTCAAGGGGGATGCCGCAGTGCCGTGGCAGTTCCAGCTCAACGGGCGGGTGTGCACATCGCAGTGACGGGTCCGCCGCTCCGCTAGAGCGAGCGGCGGGTGCGCGCTTGACATTCGTGGGAGCGCTCCCATAGAGTGCTCTGCAGTTCGTGGGAGCGCTCCCACGACGTCCCGAAAGCACCACCCACCGCACGACCTGCACAAAGGAGTGACCTGTGAACACACGTGCCCGCCGACGCCTCTTGGCGACTGCTGCCGCGGCATCCGTCTCTGCCATCGCCCTCGCCGGCTGCGCCTCGCCCGGCGCCGACGGCGGCGCGGACGGCGCCGACGACAAGATCACGCTGACCGTGACCACCTTCGGAACCTTCGGCTACGACGACCTCTACAAGGAGTACGAGAAGCTCCACCCGAACGTGACCATCGAGGCCACGAACATCGACACCGGCGGCAACGCCCGCACCGACGCGTTCACGAAGATCGCCGCGGGCTCCGGCCTCAGCGACATCGTCGCTATCGAGGAGGGCTGGCTCGGCGCCGTCATGGAGGTCTCCGACACCTTCGTCGACCTGAAGGACTACGGCATCGAGGACCGCAAGGGCGACTGGCTCGACTGGAAGTACGACCAGGCGACCGACCCCGACGGGCGGGTGATCGGCTACGGCACCGACGTCGGACCGTCCGGCATCTGCTACAACGGGGCCGCGTTCGAAGCCGCGGGTCTGCCGAGCGATCGCGAATCGGTCGCGAAGCTGCTCGACGGCGACTGGGAGAACTTCTTCGCGGTCGGTCAGGAGTACACGGACAAGACCGGCAAGGCGTGGTACGACCACTCCGGGTTCGTCTGGAACGCGATGGTCAACCAGCTCGACGAGGGCTACTACACCGCTGACGGCGAGCTGAACGTCGAGGGCAACGCCGAGCTCAAGAAGCGCTTCGAGCTGCTGGGAGCGGCGACGGAGGGCGGCCAGTCCGCAGCGCAGTCCGCCTGGGACTGGAACGGCGGCAAGTCGTTCGTCGACGGCACGTTCGCGACCTTCGTCTGCCCCGGCTGGATGCTGGGCGTCGTTCAGGGTCAGGTCGAAGCGGGCGGCGGAGACGCCTCCACCGGCTGGGACTTCGCCGACGTCTTCCCCGGGGGCGCTGTGAACTGGGGCGGTGCCTGGCTGTCGATTCCCGAGACCTCGGAGCACAAGAAGGCGGCGGCGGAGCTCGCCGACTGGCTGACCCAGCCCGAGCAGCAGGTGAAGCAGTCGACCGCCGCCGGCAACTTCCCATCGACCGTGAAGGCGCAGGAGACGCTCGCCGCCGAGGCGACGCCGAACGAGTTCTTCAACGACGCACCGACCGGCGCGATCCTCGCCGAGCGCGCGAAGGGCGTCGTCGCTCAGTTCAAGGGACCGGACGACTCCGTCATCCAGGAGAACGTCTTCGGCCCGGCGCTGAGCTCGCTCGACCGCGGTGAGACCGACACGCAGGGTGCCTGGGATCAGGCGCTGTCGCTGCTGAACGAGCTCGTCGGCAACGACTGAGCCCACCGAGACGTTTCGTCTCGTCGCTTCGCTCCTCGCTCAACGACCGGGACTCGCGCCCGGTCGTTGAGCGAGCGGAGCGAGACGAAACGCCCTCAGACAAGGAAGACCCATGACCCTCATCGCTCCGCCCGAGGAGCGCGTCGCCGAGGCATCCGCCCGGCCCGCCGCCCGCCCCTCCTGGCGTCACCGCGTCTCGCGGTTCGACCAGAACGCGTCGCCGTACCTCTACGTCTCGCCGTTCTTCCTGCTGTTCGGCCTGATGGGCCTGTTCCCCCTGATCTACACCGTGTACGTCGCGGTGCACGAGTGGGATCTGCTGAAGGGCGAAGGGCCGTTCGTCGGCTTCGCGAACTTCACCGAGATCCTCGGCGACGCCATGTTCTGGAACTCCATCTTCAACACCCTGAGCATCTTCCTGCTCTCCGCGGTCCCGCAGCTGTGCGTCGCACTCGTGATCGCGTACCTGCTCGACCGGGGTCTTCGGGCTCCGACCTTCTGGCGGATGGGCGTGCTCATCCCGTTCGTCGTGACGCCCGTGGCCGTCGCCATCATCTTCTCCAGCATCTTCAACGAGGCCGACGGCCTCGCGAACAACCTGCTGAACCTCATCGGCATCGCCGACCAGGAATGGAAGCACAACACCTTCCTGTCGCACATCGCGATCGCGACCATGGTGAACTTCCGCTGGACCGGCTACAACGCGCTCATCCTGCTCGCCGCCATGCAGGCGGTGCCCCGAGACCTGTACGAGTCCGCCGCCCTCGACGGTGCGGGGGCCGCGCGGCGCTTCTTCTCCATCACGATCCCCACCATCCGGCCGACGCTGATCTTCGTCATCATCACGGCCACGATCGGCGGGCTGCAGATCTTCGCCGAGCCGAAGCTGTTCGACGCCTCCACCGCCGGCGGCATCGGCGGCAGCGACCGGCAGTTCCAGACGACGGTGCTGTTCCTCTGGGAGCTGGCGTTCTTCCGCCGCGACCTCGGTGAGGCATCCGCGGTGGCGATCCTGCTGTTCGCGCTCATCGTCGGCATCGGCGTGATCAACTTCCTCATCTCCCGCGGCATCGCGTCCGGCGATGCGCCGCCGCGCGCCCGCAACCGTGCCGCGCGCCGTGCGGCCCGCGCGACCCTCACGAAGGAGGACGCCCGATGACCGCCACACAGGCCATGAGCGTGCCCGAGCGCATCCGACGCCGGCGCGGTTCGAGCACCGGCACCGCCGGGATCGGCAGTCGTCCTGGATTCCTCACGTACGGGCTGCTCGCCGCGTTCCTCATCGGCAGCGTCTACCCGCTGTGGTGGTCGGTCGTCGTCGCCTCCGGAGACAACTCCACGCGCGGTGAGACCCTGCCGATGATCCCGGGCGGCAACTTCTTCACCAACGCGGCGAAGGTCTTCGACGCCATCCCGTTCTGGCTCGCGCTGGGCAACTCGATCATCATCTCGACGATCATCACGATCTCCGTGGTGACCTTCTCGACCCTCGCCGGCTACGCGTTCGCGAAGCTGCGCTTCAAGGGCCGCGACGGATTGATGGTGTTCGTCATCGCGACCATGGCGATCCCGACCCAGCTCGGCATCATCCCGCTGTTCATGCTGATGCGTCAGCTCGGCTGGACCGGCTCGATCGGGGCGGTGATCGTGCCGACCCTCGTCACGGCATTCGGCGTGTTCTTCATGCGCCAGTACCTGGTCGACGTCATCCCCGACGAGCTGATCGAAGCGGCGCGCATGGACGGTGCGAACCAGTTCCGCACGTTCCTCACGGTCGGCGTCCCCGCTGCGCGCCCGGCGATGGCGATCCTCGGCCTGTTCACGTTCATGACGGCGTGGACCGACTACCTGTGGCCCCTCATCGTGCTCTCCCCGCAGAACCCCACACTGCAGACCGCGCTCAGCCAGCTGCAGTCGGGTTACTACGTGGACTACTCGATCGTGCTCGCAGGAGCCGTGCTCGCCACGCTTCCGCTGCTCGTGCTGTTCGTCGTCGCCGGCAAGCAGCTCGTCAGTGGAATCATGGCCGGCGCGGTGAAAGGATGACCCCTATGACCCGCCCCTTCCCGAAGGACTTCCTGTTCGGCGCCGCGACCGCGGCCTACCAGATCGAGGGCGCGGCCTTCGAAGACGGACGCACGGCATCGATCTGGGACGCGTTCTCGCGTGTGCCCGGCGCCGTGATCGGCGGCGACAACGGCGACGTGGCGTGCGACCACTACCACCGGTACCCGCAGGATGTGGCGCTCATGAAGGAGCTGGGCCTCGACACCTACCGCTTCTCTACCTCGTGGTCGCGGGTGCGCCCCGACGGCGGAGCCGTGAACGAGCAGGGCGTCGACTTCTACAAGCGGCTGGTCGACGAGCTGCTCGGCGCCGGCATCCTGCCGTGGCTGACCCTGTACCACTGGGACATGCCGCAGGCGCTGCAGGAGGTGGGCGGCTGGACCAACCGCGACACGGTCGAGCGCTTCCTCGAGTACGCGGGCACCATGCATGACGCCCTGGGCGACCGCGTGAACGTGTGGACGACGCTGAACGAGCCGTGGTGCGCGTCGTTCCTCTCCTATACGGGCGGTGAGCACGCTCCAGGACACACGAGCATCGCCGAAGGACTGCTCGCCTCGCATCACCTGCTGCTCGCGCACGGCGCGACGGTGCGGGAGCTGCGCTCGCGCGACTCCTCGCTGAATCTCGGCATCACGCTGAACCACACGGTGGCCGACCCGGCTGACCCGCAGAACCCGGCCGACGTCGACGCCGCCCGCCGAGTCGATGGGCAGTTCAACCGGTGGTTCCTCGACCCGATCTATCGGGCGCAGTATCCGGCCGACATCGTCGAGGACGTCAGGGCGGTGGATGCAGCGGCCGTGCGCCGCTTCGAAGAGGCGGTGCACGACGGCGACCTCGCGACCATCGCGCAGCCCATCGACACGCAGGGCGTGAACTACTACCACGGCGATCTGGTGGCGGGCGAGGCGCCGGAGGTCTCGCCGCCCTCCGGAGGGCCGGCTACGACTCGACCCGGACGCAGTCCCTATCCCTCGGATGCCGGGATCCACGCGGTCGAGCGGGGCCTGCCGCGCACGGCGCAGAACTGGGAGGTGCAGCCCGAGGGCCTCACCCGCCTGCTGCACCGGGTGTGGGACGAGTACGCGCAGCCCGCGGGCACCGTGCTGTACATGACCGAGAACGGAGCCGCCTACGACGACGTCGTGGCGGCCGACGGACAGGTGCACGATGCCGATCGCGCCGAGTTCCTCCGGCTGCACCTGGGCGCTGTGCTCGACGCCGCAGAGGCCGGCGTCGACGTGCGCGGATACTTCTACTGGTCGCTGTTCGACAACTACGAGTGGGCCTGGGGCTACGACAAGCGGTTCGGCATCGTCCGGGTCGACTACGACACCCAGCAGCGGACCGTGAAGGACTCGGGCCGGGAGTACGCTCGCATCATCGCAGCGCGCGCCCTCTGAGCATCCCGATGCATTTCGTGTCGCGCGAATGACCGTATTCTGAGCCTGGACGCAGTCATTCACGCGATTCGAAAGACGACGGGAGACCCGATGAGCAGGCCGACCATCGAAGAGGTGGCAGCAGCCGCCGGGGTGTCGCGGTCGACCGTGTCGCGTGTCGTGAACGGCTCGACCGCGGTGAGCCCTGCGGCGCTCGCCGCCGTGCAGAAGACCATCGCCGAGATGAACTACGTGCCCAACCGGGCGGCTCGCTCGCTCGCGTCGCGGCAGACGCACGCGATCGCGCTGGTCGTGCCGGAGGACACCACGCGGTTCTTCGGCGATCCGTTCTTCGCGGCGATCGTCGCCGGCATCACCGGGGCGCTCGGGGCGTCCGACTATCTGCTCAACCTGCTCATCGCGAGCGACGACCCCGGCGACAAGGTCTCGGCCTTCATGCGCAACGGCGGCGTCGACGGGGCGCTGATCGTCTCTCATCACACCAGCGACGCCTTCATCGAGAGGATCGCGGATGCCGTGCCGGTCGTGTACGGCGGCCGCCCGGTTCGTCGGCGGGACGGCGACTACGTCGTCGACGTCGACAACGTCGCCGCCGCCCGCGCCGCCACCCGCCGGCTGATCGGCATCGGCCGCACGCGCATCGCGACGATCTCGGGGCCGCTGACGATGGTGGCCTCGAACGACCGCGTGCAGGGCTACCGGGATGCGCTGGCGGATGCCGGACTCACCCCGTTCGCCGAGGAGGCGGGGGACTACTCCGAGGCCTCGGGTGCCGAGGCCGTGCGCCGCATCCTCGCGGGCGGCCGACCCGACGCGATCTTCGTCGCGAGCGACCTGATGGCGCGCGGGGCGATCACGGCGCTGCGCGCCGCCGGCATCCGCGTTCCGGAAGACGTCGCGATCGTCGGCTTCGACGATTCCGCCGTCGCCCTCACGACCGATCCGCCGCTGACCACGATCCGCCAGCCGATGTACGCGCAGGGCGAGGCGATGGCCGGTGTGCTGCTCTCACGGCTCGCGGGGAAGAGTCCCGAGCGCACCACGATCCTGCCGACCGAGCTCGTCGTGCGCGCTTCGGCCTGACCCAACCCCCGCGGCGCCGTGCCTTCCGTCGGCCGAGATCCCGTCTGCAGACCGAGAATGCCGATCCGCCCCTGCGGACGGAATCCGCACCTGCCGACGGGACGGGCGTGGTCTGCACGGACAGCGGGCCCGGTCGTGGTCGACCGGGCCCGCTGCCGCGCGAGGGGTGTCAGTTGCCGTAGAGCGAGACGACTCCCGAGACGTCGGTGCTGGTCATCGACAGGTCGTCGGACGAGCCGTTGCACTGCGGGTAGTGCATGATCGACGAGGAGTCGTACGGCGTCAGCGGACGCCAGTTGTTGTCTTCGAAGCACGTGCCCGACTCGGGGCGGGTGTGCTCGTGACGGAACCCGAGGACGTGCCCGAGCTCGTGGCCCAGGATGTTCGTCGGCGTCCACGAGCCCGAGGTCCAGATCGAGTCGTCGACGAGCACGTTCTGCTGTCGGTCGGGAGTGCTCGGGAAGAAGGCCCGGGCGATGTACTGCGAGGTCTGCACGGGCTCGACCGAGAACACGACCGACTTGTTGCGCGTCGTGCAGTTGCCGTCCGCGCTGCCGACGTACACGAAATCGATCTTGGACGAGGCGTTCTCCCACAGCGCGGTGCCGCTCTCCATCGCGTTCACCACGTCTGCGTGACGAGCACCGAACTTCGTGCTGACGCAGTAGGTGAGGCTGCCCACCTGCGCGTCCGACCACCTGTCGTCGGCGCCGCTGACCGTGTTGACGATGAGGCCGTCGGTCAGCGTGTCGGGGCCGACGAGCCGGTCGTAGAAGGCCCGCAGGTCGCTCCGGTTCGAGATCACCTCGTCTCCGTTGACGATGTAGCTGCCGTCGACGTCCCGGTAGGTCGACGCGGCGAACTCCTGGAAGGAGGGGGCGCTGGAGCCGTCGTCCACCGATGTCGCAGCGGATGCGGGGATGACCGCGCCGATGCTGAGCGCTGCGGCCGCGGTGGCCGCGAACGCGAGTGTTCTGATGAGTCGCATGCAATGATCCTTTTCGATCTGAGCGATTCCGCCCGTCTGGTCGGCGAGCGGACTCCGGACCGGCGAGGTGGGCGTCTTTGCTCCACCGATCGACCCGAAGCCCGCTCAAGGTAACGGCGGCGATTCGCCGTGGTCAAGACTCGATCCGGCGCGCCCGCGGTTTTCTGTACTCAGGTGAGAAACGCGGGGCGGGTCGCCTGGCCGAAGGTCATCGCGCGGCCTCGCCAGACGTCGAACACGGGTGCGCATCGCGCGAACGCGCGAACGGAATAGCCGATCGGCTGATGCCGCGAGCGACGCTCGTCCCTAGGCTGGCCGTGATGGACACGAGGGAAGGCGCGCACGGCATCCTCGCCCCGGTGCGGTTCGGGCGGATGCTGCAGATCGTGCTGCTCGCCCTGATCGCCGTGTGCGCGGTGCGCTACGTCGTGCGCCACGACTCCGAGATCGAGGGCCTCGTGCTCGGCGGAGCCGTGCTGCTCGGGGCTGTCGCGGCGGTGCAGCCGCTGGTGCCTCGGCGCGGCGCCTGGCCGGCTGGCTGGACCCTTGCGGCCGTCGCACTGTGGATCGCGCTCACCCTGACCGCCCCGTCGTTCGCCTGGTGCGCTGTGCCGCTCGCCTTCGCGGTGCTGCAGATCCTGCCGTTCTGGCCCGCCGCTGTCGTCGTCGCCGCGATGACTGGCGTGGTGATCGCGGCGCAGCTGCGCTTGAGCGACTGGCTCGACCCCACCGTCGTCGCGGGACCCCTCGGGATCGCGGTCGCGACGATCGTCGCCTACCGTGCGCTCGACCGCGAGGCGCGGGCGCGGCAGCAGCTCGTCGACGAACTGACCGGCACACAGGCCGACCTCGCCGCCGCCGAGCATCGCGCCGGAGCGCTCGCCGAACGTGCACGGCTGTCGCGCGAGATCCACGATTCGGTGGGGCAGGATCTCTCGAGCATCAATCTGCTGCTCCAGGCCGCGCAGCAGCAGTGGGACGGCCGTCCCGACGACGCGCGATCGCAGGTGCGGGCCGCCGCCGACGCTGCCAGAGACGGACTCGACGCGGTGCGACGGGTCGTGCGCGACCTCGCACCCTCGGAGCTCGAGGGCGCAGCGGGGTCGCTGCCCGCGGCGATCGAGCGCGTGGTGGCGGATGCCGTCGGCATCCGCGCCTCGTTCCGCTGTCACGGTGCCGTGGGCGATGTGCCGCTGCCCGTCGCCGCCGCGCTCATCCGAACGGTGCGCGGCGCGCTGGCCAACGTCGCCGAGCACGCGCACGCCTCACGCGCCGTGGTGAGTCTCACCGCTCAGCCCGACGAGCTGCGCCTCGACGTCCGCGACGACGGCGTCGGCTTCGACCCGCGACGGGGCGCGCGGCTGACCCGCATCGCCGAGCGCCGCACGGCGGGGCGCGGTCGTGGGCTGACCGGCATCGAGGAGCGCATCGAGGCACTGGGCGGCACGTTCGAGATCGAGAGCGCGACGGGTGATGGAACGACCCTGTCGGCCGTGTTCCCGGCATCCGCTCTGCGGAGCACGGGCTCCGACTCGTCCGTGTTCGGGGAAGGAGAGGGCCACAGATGACTCTGCGACTCGTGCTGGTCGACGACCACCCCGTGGTGCGGGCGGGGCTGCGCGCGCTCATCGAGTCGAGCGACGATCTGCAGGTGGTCGGCGAGGCCGGGGACGGCGCCACCGCACTCGCCGTGATCGGCGACACCGCGCCCGACGTCGTGCTGATGGATCTCAGCCTCGGCGACGGGGTCGGCGGCATCGAGGCGACCCGACGCGTGGTCGCGCTGCCGCAGCCGCCGGCCGTGCTGGTGCTGACGACGTACGACACGGAATCCGACATCCTCAGGGCGCTGGATGCCGGGGCCGCCGGCTATCTGCTCAAGGACGTTCCTCCGCACGACCTGTTCGCAGGTATCCGCTCGGTGGCTCGTGGCGAGCCGGCGCTCGCGCCCTCGGTGACCGGGGTGCTGATGAAGCGCGCGTCGTCACCCGAGCCCCGCATGACCGAGCGCGAGGTCGAGGTGCTCGAGCTGCTGGCCGACGGGCTCGGCAACCGCGAGCTCGCCAAGGCGCTCTTCGTGTCCGAGGCCACCGTGAAGTCGCACCTGTCGCACATCTACACGAAGCTCGGAGTCGACACGCGTGCGGGCGCCGTCGCCACAGCGATCGAACAGCGCATCATCCGCCGCTGAGGAGGCACGGGCGCGGACCTGACGCCCCTCCAGGAAGGTCCGCGCCCGTGAGTCTAGGAACCGCCGAAGCCGCTGAGGATCTCGCCGCCGAACAGCGAGAATGCGGTGACTCCGGCGGAGAGCAGCAGCACGCCGGCCGTCGCTGCGATCGCCATGATCGACACTCCGCTGCCGCCGAGGCGCTGGCCGCGCAGGCCCACGGCGACCCCCGCGCGCTCGGCGAGCGGACCGGCGTCGTCATCGCGGTACAGCGCGGTTCGCGCTGCGAAGCGGCGGTGGAACTCCTCGGCGAGCACGATCGCGGCCGCCATCGTCGCCGGCCGATCGAAGCGCGTCCCCCCGGGGAGGTACACGTACAGGCGGTCGGAGACGAGCTCGATCTCGGCGCCGGATCCGAGGTCGAGCACGCGCGCCATGAGGTCGGGGGTGAAGATGTACAGCGCGTCCTGCTGATAGCCCTCGGGCACGATCAGCCGGAACACCTTCGCGAACTCGCCCTCGAGCTCCATCCGAGCCGCGCCCCGACCGAGGCCGAGCGTCGGAATGATGCTGCGGCGACGATTCGCCAGCACGATGTGCGGCACCGACGCGGGCAGCGGCAGCTCGATGAAGGCGAACGGGCGCTGGATCGTGGCGCCTTCCTGACCGCGGGCGATCGAGCGGTGCACGCCCAGCTCGAACGGCATCCGCTCGTCGTCGCACGCGACGACGGCGCGCTCCTGCCCGCGGGCCACGCGGGCGAACGGCGCACCGGGACGCCGGGTGTTCTCGAGGAGGTCGGCGTAGGCCCAGCCGTTCCGCCACGCGAACGCCGCCACCTTCACCCGACGTGCGAGACCCACCGCGTACCAGACGAAGCTGACGGCGGCGAGCACCGTGTAGCCGACCACGAACACGCCGAGGATCGGCGCCACGGCCAGGATGTCGCTGCGCCCGAGGAACCAGAGACCGGCCAGCATCGCGGCGGCGAACAGCAGCACGGCGACGAGGATGACGAGGAAGCGGCGGTGCGGCGGGGTTCGGCAGATCCGCTCGTACGCGAGGATGTCGCCCAACCCGGCCGCATGCCGCAGCGGCCCGAGGTCTACCTTCACAGACTCCATGACAGCGTCGCCCACGGGCCGTTGCGCTTCGCGGTCGCCGCGGCCTGGAAGTCGACGCATCCGTCGCCGAACTTCTCGAAGGACTTCTCATCGACGTTTCCGTCGCTCCAGTGCATCACGCGCCCGGCGACGTAGCTGAGGCCGAAGTCCGCCCACGACGAGAACGCGGTGCGTCCTTCGACGTTGATGCGGTGGATGATCTGGCGAGCCTCCGCGACGTCGCCGTGGCCGAGCGCGACGCCCCAGGTGGTCATTCCGACGGCCTGTCCGAGTGCGTATCCGTCGAGGGTCTTCACGAACAGGTCGGGGGTGACGATGTCCTTGCCGACCCGCTTGCGGACCAGGCCCTCGGTGTACTCGATCGAGGTGACGAACGTGCGGGCGTCGCGCTTGTCGCCGCCTTCCGCGACGATCGCGTTCAGCCATTCCTTGGCCTTGGGGACGCGGCCGAGCTGCTCCGCGAGCTGCGCGCGGACGGCGAGATAGAGCGACCACATCTCGCGGCGGCGGCGCACGGTGAGCAGCCGCTCGATGTTGTCGAGCCAGTCCTGGCGTGTGTGCACGCCCCACTGCTCGATGAGGACGTTCTTCTGACGGTCGCCGAGGAGCGACGCGGTGGGGTCGTTCCAGTGCCCCGACGGCAGGTTGACGATCTGCAGGAGGCCCAGGGCGATCTCGTTCGCCTCGGTGTCGGTCGTGGAGTGCTTCTCGTCTGCCTTGACCTTGAAGCCGGGCATGAGCCAGACGACGATGAAGAACAGTGCGACGACGCCGACGATGACCCATACCCACCACTGCGAGATGAGCCACTCGATGATGGAGAAGACGTTGTTGAAGTCGACGCGAGCGGCGGGGCGCATGAGGGCTCCTGGGGCCTGGGGATCGGGGCGATCCTCTTTGGTTGAATGAATGTTCAGTGAGTAATCTATACGGACGAAGCCCGTTTCGAGAAGAACGTCGTCCGCGTCGCAGAGGAGGATGCCGCATGGCACGCTCCGATGAGCAGAACCGTCTCGCGCGGGAGAAGGCGCGCGAGAACATCCTTCAGGCGGCCATCGTCCTGTTCAGCGAGCGCGGTGTGGCCGGCGCGAGCATCGCCGAGATCACCAGCCGCGCAGGTGTCGCCCAGGGGCTCGTGAACTACCACTTCGGCGGCAAGGACCAATTGATCTCCGCTGTGATCGACCGGTGGTTCGAGACCGTTCTCTCGTTCGCGCGCGTCGAAGGCGAACCCGACGAGGCCCTCGCCGCGGTGATCGACGGTGCTCTCATGGCCACCGCCTTCGCCGTGCCGCTGCAGCGCGCCGTGCTGGCCATGCAGCAGCAGCCCGCGACGCATCGTCTGTTCGCCGAGTCAGAGCAGCGTCACGCCGCGGGTGTCACCGCCGCCGAAGACGCGGTTCGAGATCTGTTCCGGGCGCGAGGCGCGGCCGACCCCGCGCTCGAGGAGGTCATGCTCCGCAGCGTCCTCGAGGGGGTGTTCGTGAAGTTCGCCGTGTTCGGCGACACCTACCCGCTGGAGCACGCCCGGCTCTGGGTGCACCGGCTGTACGGACTGCCCGAGCCCCGGCATCCGCTGCCGCTGCCGCTACCGCCCAGGCAGGGCGAGCCGAGGCCGCGGGCGGCTGGTGCCTCTGTTCGGTGAGCGCCTTTCGTCTCGGTGCGGACCCCGCGGGTCGTTGAGCGAGCGAAGCGAAGCGAGACGAAACGTCGTGAGCCGGTGCCGATGCAGGAGCCACGCGTTTCGTCACTTCGACTCGCTCCGCTCGCTCAGTACGGCGCTCGGTCGCTGCGCTCCCTCGCTCAACGACCGGGGTGCCTCCGGTCGTTGAGCGAGCGAAGCGAGACGAAACGCCTCAGGCGGGGTCGCCGCCCAGCGGGCCGACCGCGGGGATGGGGCCGCCGTCGTCGGCGCCGGTCTTGCGCCAGCGCGCGATCGCGTTGCCCAGGTGATAGATCAGAAGAGCGGCGACCGTGCCCACCACGATCGCGCCGAGCTGGAAGTCGCCCCAGCCCATCGCGAAGCCGGCGATCGCGATCACGAACGACACCGCGACCGTGTACTGGTTCACCGGGCGCGAGAAGTCGACGCGGTTGTCGACCCAGATCTTGATGCCGATCACGCCGATGAGGCCGTACAGCGCGGTCGTCACGCCGCCGAGCACTCCGGCGGGGATCGTGTTGAACACGAAGCCGACCTTGGGGGAGAAGGCCAGCAGGATCGCCACGATTCCGGCCACCCAGTAGGCGGCGGTCGAGTAGACGCGGGTCGCCGCCATCACGCCGATGTTCTCGCCGTACGTCGTCGTGCCCGAACCGCCGAAGGCGCCGGCGATCGTCGTCGCGACGCCGTCGGCGACGAGGGCGCGACCCGTGCTCTTGTTGATCGACGGGTCGTTGGTCATGGTCGCGACGCCGCGCACGTGCCCGACGTTCTCGGCGATCAGCACCAGCACCACGGGCAGGAACATCGGTACGAGCTTCCAGGCCGCGGGGTCGGTCACGGCCGCGAGGTGGAACTGCGGCAGGCCGATCCACGCCACGTCCTCGATGCCGTCGAACGCCAGCTGCCCCGTGAACGCCGCCACGATGTAGCCGACGATCACGCCGAGGAAGATCGAGATGCGACCGAGGAAGCCGCGGAACAGCACGCTGAACAGGATCACTGCGATCAGCGTCACCGTGGCGAGCTCTGGCTGCAGCTTGAAGTTGTTCCACGCGGCGGGCGCGAGGTTGAAGCCGATGAGTGCGACGATCGCGCCTGCCACGACCGGGGGCATCAGCCGGTCGATCCAGCCGGTGCCCACGGCCTGCACGAGGAAGCCGACTGCGGCGAGCAGCACGCCCACAGCGGCGACACCGACGAGCGCCTGCGTGATCTGCTCGGGGGTCTCCAGGGTGTTGCCGCCGTTGAGCGCCGTGATGGGTGCGAGGAAGGCGAACGACGAGCCCAGATAGCTGGGCAGCCGGTTGCGGGTCAGCAGCAGGAACAGCAGGGTGCCGACGCCGGAGAAGAGCAGCGTCGTCGTCACGGGGAATCCGGTGATGATCGGAACGAGGAACGTCGCACCGAACATGGCGACGACGTGCTGCGCGCCGATCGCGATGGTCGCCGGCCAGCTCAGACGTTCTTCGGGGCGCACGACGGCGCCGGGTTCGACGGTGCGGCCGTCTCCGTGGATCTTCCACAGGGGCATGCGGGCTCCTCAGGATCGGGGGTGGGGGAGTGCTTCCGCCACACTACCGATTCCTGAGTGTTGCCTGGGTGTCTCTGCGGGCCCCGCGGAGAGCGGATGCCGGCGGGCTCAGGCTCCGAGGCGCTCGATCAGCTCGCGGTAGCGGGCGGAGGTGCGCTCGACGACGTCCTTCGGAAGCGCGGGCGGCTCGCCCTGCTTGTCCCAGTTCGCGGCGAGCCAGTCGCGGACGATCTGCTTGTCGAAACTGGCCATCCGCTGGCTCGGAGTGGTGCCGGCCTCCCACGCCGCGGCATCCCAGTACCGCGAGGAGTCGCTCGTGAGCACCTCGTCGGCCAGGCGCAGCGTGCCGTCGGCATCCGTTCCGAACTCGAACTTGGTGTCTGCGAGGATCAGCCCCTTCGCCTGGGCGATCTCGGCGGCCCGCGCGTAGAGCGCCAGAGAGGTGTCGCGCAGCTCGGCGGCGCGCTCGGCGCCCACCAGCTCGGCGGTCTTCTCGAAGGTGATGTTCTCGTCGTGCTCGCCCATCGGCGCCTTGTACGCGGGGGTGAACAGCGGCTCGGGCAGGCGATCGCCGTTCTGCAGGCCTGCGGGCAGCGGGATGCCGCACACGGTGCCGCTCTCCTGGTACTCGAGCCATCCGGTCCCGGTGATGTAGCCGCGCACGACGCACTCGATCGGCAGCATCTCGAGGGACTGCGCGAGCATGGCGCGGTCGGCGACGGATGCCGGCAGCTCGCCCTCCGCGAGATGGTTCGGCACGTCAACCAGCTGCGCGAACCACCACCGGCTCAGGCGCGTGAGCAGAGCGCCCTTGTCGGGGATGCCCGGGGAGAGCACGAAGTCGAACGCGCTCACCCGGTCGGACGCCACCACGAGGATGCGCGTGTCCTCCGCGTCGTCGGAGGCGTACAGGTCGCGGACCTTGCCGGAGTAGACGTGCCGCCAGGCGGGGATGCTCAGTGCTTCGCTCACCTAGCCATTATCGCGGTGTCGGAGGGATGCCGTGACGCGACGCCACAGCACCCCTCCGACGACGTCAGTGGGCGTTCAGCACAGCCCAGGCGATCAGGCTGTCGAGGCGTCGGACGTCGACACCTTTCGCCAGCTTCACCTTGATGTGGCCGGCCTTCGTCCACAGCTCGAGCTCGGAGTTCCAGTCCAGCGTTCCCGCGTTCTCAGAGGACCACATCAGTATCGAGCTGTACGGCAGCGAGTAGATCTCCACCTTCTTCCCGGTGATGCCCTGTGCATCGCGCACGATGAGCCGTTTGGTCGTGAATGTCGCCGAGTCGCGGAACGTCTTGAAGGCGGCGACCGCCTGCTCGCCCTGGGTGAGAATGGACTGGACATCCTGCGGAACGGGTATCTCCTGCTGCAGCGTCCAGCTGAGGATTGGTGTCGTTTCCAAGATCTGTCTCCTGATCTACAGGGCGTTCAGCCGCCGAGGTTGGCGATCGCGTAGTCGGCCTCTTCAGCGGTGAACTTCTCGCCGTACTCGCTCGTGAGCTGGTCGCGGATCGCCTCGGGGGACATCGCCATGTTGTCGCGGTAGTTCTTCGCCATCGCGAGGGCGTTCGCGTTCCAGTCGGCGTCGACGTTGTCGACTGCGTACTGCGCGGCTTCGGCCGAGTACTTCTCGCCGTACTCGCTGGTCAGCTGGTCGTACAGGCGAGCTTTGCTCATGTGCATCGTGTCGGAGTACATCTGCGCCTTGATCAATGCGGTCGCGTGGTCCGCGGGTACAGCCGGCGCCTCCGGTTCGGCCGGCGCCTCGGTCGGCGCCTCGGCTGCCGGCTCCTCGGCCGGTGCCTCATCGCTGGGTTCCGCTGCCGGCGCGACGGCGGCAGGCTTGTCCGATACCGGCGCCACCGAGGGCTTCGGCGAGACGATGTTGATGATCAGGCCGAGGAGGACGAACGCTCCGGTGACGATCCAGGCGATCTTCTTGCGCTGCTGATAGCCCGCGAGGGGGCGGCCGGCCGAGTCGCGCGTCGCACCGGCGAGCACGAGTATCAGGTCGATCAGCGCCCAGATGCCGAGCCCGCCGATGGTGACGAGCTTCAGGATCCCTGTGCCGATCTTGCCGAGGTAGAAGCGGTCGACACCCAGCACGCCGAGCAGCAGCGAGAGCAACCACGTCGCGATGAAGGACTTCTCTCCTGTAAGTGCGGTGGCCGGAGCGGGCAGAAGGGGTGCGGTCTGCGGGAACGACGCGCCCTGAGGGAACGGCACGCCCTGCGGACTCGACGTCTCGACGGTTGCTGGGCCGCCCAGAGGCGAGGGCGGCGGGGGCGGGGTCTGGTTGCTGTTGTCGAAGCTCATGTGAGGATCCTCGGTTCGGGGGCGGACACGTGTGTGCGCTTTCTCATGCATTCGCATGGGAAAGCGCACATGAAGAAACGTAGCCTGTGCGATGTATCGGTTCGGTACACGTTTCATCGTCTCGGATACCGCGGCCGCGGCGCATCGGCTGAGCGGCTGGACCGCGCCTCTGCCGATCGGCGGAGACGGTTCGGCCGGATGGTGCACGCGCGGAGTCGGTGCTCGGCAATACGCTCGGGTCGTGACCTCCCCGATCGCTTCGCGTCCACCGAGCGTCCGTCGTCGCGTCACGGCGGCCGGGCGGACCGTCGTATTGATGGTCGCGGGGATGCTCGTCGACGCATGCGGCGTGCTCAACGTGCCGGGTGCCGCGGTGCTGCCGACGACGAGCGAGGGGGCGGTGCGCGTCGAGCAGTGGGCCGCGCCGCTCATTCTGTTGGCGATCGCCGCGTGGATCACCGTGCTCTGGCGCGACCGACATCCCGTCGTGGTCGTGATCGCCGGCGGCATCCTCGCGGCGATCGGCATCTCCTATCTGCTCCTGCTGGTCGGTGCTGTCGCAATGGCGCGACGGGAACCAGAGCGCGCCACGCTGACCGGGCTCCTGGTCGGAGCAGGTGTCGCAGTCTTCGTGGCCCGCGAAGCGTTCGGCGCGTGGGGCGCTGCGATGCCGTGGTTCTTCGGGAAGGATGCGCAAGGCGCCGGCTCGCTCGCCTGGATCCTCACCTCGATCGTGTGCGCGGTGGTGTCGTGCGGCGCTGCCGTGGGGATCGTCGTGCTCGGACGCGCCCGGGCGCGGGCGGCATCCAGTGATCAGCGAGCCGATGCCGAGCACCGCAGGGCAGACGCGCTCGCAGAGCAGACTGTGCGGCAAGCGGAACGCGAGCGCATTGCGCGCGATATGCACGACGCGCTCGCGCACCGGCTCTCGGTCGTCTCCCTGCATGCTGGAGCCCTCGAAGCAGTTGCCGATGCCGACGATGAATCCGGGGCGATCGCTCGCACACTTCGCGAGCAGACGCATGCTGCTCTGCAGGACATGAGGGGGCTCATCGGAGATCTGCGCAGCGGACCGCGGGATCCTTTCCCGTCGACCATGCGAGGGATCTCCGTGATGCTCGGCGGACTCCGCGATGCGGGTGCCGCGCTCTCGACCTACGTCCTGATCGAGTCCCCCGAGCGTGCGAGCGCGCAGCTCGACAGCGCCGTGCATCGCATCGTGCAGGAAGCACTGACGAACGCGATCAAGCACGGAGCAGGCGCGCCCATCGACCTGTTCGTGCAAGCGGTTCCGAGTGAGGGCGCCCGCATCCGAGTGACGAACTCGATTCAGAGTACGGTGGCCACCATCCCCGGCGGTGGTCACGGGCTCATCGGCATTCGCGAGCGCGCCGCCGCTCTCGACGGCACGGCCTGGATCGGAGAGCACCACGGGACGTTCATCGTCGATGTGACCCTTCCGTGGCAGGAGCGGGGCGATACCGCTCGCTAAGCTCGGTGCGTGACCAACGATGCCGGCGGCGGGCTCGTCCGCGTGTTGCTCGTCGATGACGAGCAGTTGATCCGCAGCGGGTTCCGGTATGTGCTGAGCACCGACCCCGGAATCGAGATCATCGGCGAAGCCGCGGAAGGCGAGACGGCGATTCGAGCCGCGCGCACGTTGCGCCCGGACGTCGTGCTGATGGACGTCCGGATGCCTGGTATCGGCGGTGTGGCGGCGACGATGGAGATCGTGGCGTTCTCGGAGGCGAAGGTGCTCGCGGTCACGAGCATCGATTCCGAGGATCAGCTGGTGCGGATGCTGGCTGCCGGCGCGGGCGGTTACCTGCTGAAGGATGAGCCGCCCGACCGCATCATCGATGCCGTCCGTCGAACGGCGCAAGGTGACGCCGTGCTTTCTTCGCGCAGCGCGGCGCAACTGATCCGTCGTGCCGTCGAGAGCGAGGGCGAGTCCTCGCGCGGCGAGGCGCTCGGACTGATCTCGGTCCTGACTGATCGCGAGCGGCAGGTCGGCATCGCTGTTGCCAGGGGTGACACGAACCAGGAGATCGGGCTCGCGCTGTACATCTCGGCGGGCACCGTGAAGACCCACCTCGAGCAGATCTCCTCGAAGCTGGGCGTCCGCGGTCGTGTGCAGATGGGCGTGCTGTTCGCCCGTGCCGGACTGATCTGAGAGCTGGCGTCTTGCAGGCGTCGCGACGCCGGAGGCGACGGCATCCGTCGTCGCGATGTCGGAGGGCGAGCATAGCGTGGAGGCATGCCTGAGGAGTTCTCCACCGAGCGGCTGACGCTCACGCGTCCCGTGCGCAGCGACCTCGACGAGCTGTTCGCGATTCATCACGATCCGCGCGTGTGGACGCATTTTCCCTCGCTACGTCATCTCGACACCACTGCGACCCTGGCGATGATGGGGGCGTGGGAGGCCAGCTGGACGGACGCCGGGCTCGGTCCGTTCGTGGCGCGGCTGCGGGAGGGGGGAGCGGTGGTCGGCAGCGGCGGATGCTCCGCACGGGGCTTCGGCACCGAGGGTGTCGTGTGGAATGTCGGCTACCGCGTCGCCGCCGATCATCACGGGCACGGCTACGCCACAGAGCTCGCGCAGGCGGGTGTCGAATGCGCGAGGAGGGCCGCGCCGGAGCGACCGATCATCGCCTACTTGGTCGAGCACAATGCGGCGTCGGCGCACGTCGCGGAGAAACTCGGGCTCGAGCTGATGCACCGGGCTCCCGACGCAGGCAACCCCGATCCCGAAATCATTCGCCTGATCTACGCCGACCGCCCTCTGACCGACGCGCAGCTCGCGGTCGCCCTGGCGTGAGGTGCCGACGTCGTCACCTTGTTCCGGGTCGAGAAAGCGCGTATAGTCCATCTGGACTAACCGGAATGGACTACTCATGAAAGACGCCGTCGACCAGCTGACCCCGATGGGTGTGATGGTGCTCGCGCTGCTGCGCGAGGGCGACATGCATCCCTACGAGATGGTGCGGCTCATGCGCACGCGACGCGACGACCGGCTGCTGACGATCACGAACGGCACGCTCTACCACACGGTCGCGCGGCTGCAGCGTGCCGGCCTGCTCGACGAGGTGGGCGTCGACCGCGATGGCAATCGCCCCGAACGCACCACGTACACGCTGACAGACGCCGGACTCGACGCCCTCGTCGGCTGGCTGCGTCGCGAGCTGTCTCGCATCGACCGACCGTCCGACTTCCGCGTCGCGCTCGCCGAGGCGCACAATCTCGAACGCGACGACGTGATCGAGAGCCTGCGCATCCGTCGCGCCGCCCTCGGCGAGGCGCACGTCATGCATCGCGACGGACTCGCCGGCGCGCGCACGAGGAAGGCGCCGGAACAGGTCCTCGTCGAATTCGAGCGCCAGGAGGTGCTGCTCGAGGCCGAGCTGCGCTGGCTCGACTCGCTTCTCACCCGCCTCGAGGCCGCAGCGTTCCCCTGGGGTCCGCACGCCTTCGAGAACACCGACCGCTATCTCGCTCAGCGAAAGGCCGCCCAGCAATGACCGAATCCTCCTCCGCGGAGCCCACCCGGGCTCCGTCCGGGCCGTCGACCGGCACCTATTCCGTCGGCCACAAGCCGCGCAGTCCCTGGCCCGCCCTGTGGGCGCTGGTCATCGGCTTCTTCATGATCCTCGTCGACACCACGATCGTCTCGGTCGCGAACCCGGCCATCAAGGCCGCCCTCGACCCGTCGACCAACAATCTCGACAACGTCGTGTGGGTCACGAGCGCGTACCTGCTCGCCTACGCCGTGCCGTTGCTCATCACCGGACGTCTCGGCGACCGCTTCGGCCCGAAGAACATCTATCTGATCGGCCTCGCGGTCTTCACCCTCGCCTCGCTGTGGTGCGGTCTGTCGACGACGCTCGAGGGCCTGATCGTCGCCCGTGCGGTGCAGGGCCTCGGCGCCGCCTTCATGACGCCTCAGACGATGGCCGTCATCACGCGCACCTTCCCCGCCGAGCGTCGAGGTGCCGCGATGGGGCTGTGGGGCGCGACCGCCGGCATGGCAACCCTCGTCGGTCCGCTCGTCGGCGGGCTGCTCGTCGACGGGCTCGGCTGGGAGTGGATCTTCTTCGTCAACCTCCCGGTCGGCGTGATCGGATTCGTGCTCGCCTGGATCTACGTGCCGAAGCTCGCGACGCACCCGCACCGCTTCGATGTGCTCGGCGTCGTGCTCAGCGCGGTCGCCCTGTTCCTCCTCGTCTTCGGGCTGCAGGAAGGCGAGAAGTTCGACTGGGGCGTCATCTGGGGGCCGATCTCGGTGTGGGGACTCATCATCGCCGGACTCATCGTGCTCGCGCTGTTCATTGTGCAGCAGGCACGCACCCGCAGCGAGCCGCTCGTGCCCCTCGGCCTGTTCCGCGACCGCAACTTCTCGGGCGCGAACGTCGCGATCGCCGCGGTCGGGTTCACGGTTACGAGCATGTCGCTGCCGCTCATGTTCTTCCTGCAGATCGCGCGTGGCCTCACTCCGACCGAAGCCGCCCTGCTGATGATCCCGATGGCCGTGCTCTCGGGTGCGCTCGCTCCGTTCGCCGGCAAGCTGCTGGACCGCATCGACCCGCGGATCATCCTGGTTCCCGGTCTGCTCTCCGTGGCCGGAGCACTGGTCTGGTACTCGGTGCTGATCAACATGGACACCCCGATCTGGATGTTCCTGTTGCCGTCGGCACTCATGGGCATCGGCAACGCGGGCATGTGGGGTCCGCTCGCGACCACCGCCACCCGCAAGCTGCCGCCGCGTCAGGCCGGCGCCGGCGCGGGCATCTACAACACCACCCGGACTATCGGATCGGTCATCGGCTCGGCCTCGATCGCCGCATTCATGCAGGCGCGTCTCGAGGCGAACCTGCCCGGGCTGTCGGATGCCCCCGCCGGCATCGGCACCGGTGGCACGCTGCCCCCGCAGATCGCCGACGGATTCTCCGCCGGCATGGCGCAGGCGATCGTGCTGCCGGCGTGCGTGATGGTGATCGCGCTGGTGGCCTCGCTGTTCCTCGGGCGCTACGACGGGACGGATGCCGCGGCTCCCGATTCTGCGCGGCGGGCCTGAGCACACGACCCACTCCTGTCGGCGTGGGCGTTCCAGAGGCGGGGAGCGGGAGCCGTCACCCGTTTTGGCAGGTCGGGCGGCCGTGTGATGTGCTCGGGTGATGACGACCGCGCTCATCCGCCCCACCGCCGACCTCTACGACAGCTGGGCCGCGGCCGTGGCCGAGTTCGGGGGAGAGCACATCGACGGTTCGGGTCTGCAGGCGCCGGTCATCCCCGGCCGGGTCACTCTCGACGAGCTGATCGAGAACGCGGCCCGGCTCGCCGACACGTCGATCGCCCCGCCCGAGGACCGCGTGCACAACGACCTCTACTGGATCGTCGACGGCCGAGAGGTGGTCGGCTTCCTGTCGTTCCGGCACACGCTCAACGACTGGCTGCGCGAGGCGGGCGGGCACATCGGCTACGCCGTGCGCGCGTCGCGCCGCCGCCGCGGCTACGCGTCGCAGGCTCTCGCACTCGCTCTCGACCGCGCGCGAGAGATCGGACTCGACCGCGTCTTCATCACGTGCGACGACGACAACATCGCCTCGGCCAGGACCATCGAGCGGGCGGGCGGCGTGCTGCAGGACGTCAGCGACCAGTCGGAGCGCGGTCACGCCATGCTGCGCCGGTACTGGGTCACTCTGTAGGGCAATTCCACGCTCGTCCCCCGCCCGGCATCCGCTCGTCCCCCCGCCCGGTCCGGGCCGTTGCCGCGCCAGTCCTGCGGGCGAGCAGGCGAGCGGCGGATAAGGTGGGTGGTCGACGGCTGAACGGTCGTCTGATCCGACCCCGAGGAGCATCCGTCGTGATCCGAAACCCCTCTTCCGCGATCGCGCGCCTGCGCAGGCTGGGCCGTGTCGCCGGCGCCGCGACCATCACGGCGTTCCTCGCCGTCGGCGCCATCCTCGGCGTTTCGACGACCGCGACCGCCGCCGACGAGAAGTACATCATCGGCACCGACACGACCTTCGCGCCGTTCGAGTTCACGAACTCCGACGGCGAACTGGTCGGCATCGACATGGACCTGCTTCGTGCCATCGCGAAGGATCAGGGCTTCGAGGTCGAGATCCGCCAGCTCGGGTTCGACGCGGCCGTGCAGGCGCTGCAGTCCAACCAGGTCGACGCCGTCATGGCGGGCATGTCGATCACCGACGAGCGCAAGAAGACCTTCGACTTCAGCGATCCGTACTTCACCAGCGGCATCCAGCTCGGGGTGCTCGACGCGAGCGACATCCAGTCGCTCGACGACCTCGACGGCAAGACGGTCGCGGTCAAGACGGGCACGCAGGGCCAGACCTTCGCCGAGGAGAACCAGGACAAGTACGGCTTCAAGGTCACGCCCTATCAGGACACGACCGACATGGTGGATGCCGTCAAGGCGGGCCAGGCGGTCGGGTACTTCGAGGACTTCCCGGTGCTGGCCTACGGGATCCAGCAAGGGTCCGGCTTCCGCCTCGTCGGCGAGCCCGAGCTCGGCGGCGAGTACGGCTTCGCGGTCAACAAGGGGCAGAACCCCGAGCTCGTCGAGATGTTCAACGAGGGCCTCGCGAACCTGAAGGCCTCGGGGGACTACGAGAAGATCGTCGACACCTACCTGAGCGGCGAGGCCTCGGAGCAGCCCACCGACATCATCTCCGTCGCTGTGAAGTACTGGCCCGCGCTCATGAACGGCCTGTGGCTGACGATCCTCGCGACGCTCGTCGCCCTCGTCGCCGCGTTCGTGCTCGGCATCGTGTTCGGATTCGGACGCATCTCGGGCTTCTTCCCGTTCCGGTGGCTCGCGACCGCCTACGTCTACGTGTTCCGCGGCACGCCGATCCTGGTGCAGGCGTTCTTCGTGTTCTTCGCCATCCCGCAGCTGTTCCCCGGCCTCACGTTCAACCCGTTCGTCGCCGGCGCGATCACGCTGTCGCTCAACACCGGCGCCTACATGACCGAGATCATCCGCGGTGGCATCCAGGCGGTCGACCCCGGTCAGAACGAGGCATCGCGCTCGCTCGGCCTCGGCCATTGGAAGACCATGCAGAAGGTCGTGCTGCCGCAGGCGTTCCGCATCATGATCCCGTCGTTCGTGAACCAGGGCATCATCACCCTGAAGGACACCTCGCTGATCAGCGTCATCGGCCTGGCCGAGCTGACCTTCCAGTCGCGGCAGATCATCGCCTCGACCTACCTGTCGGCCCAGGTGCTGACGATCGTCGCCGTGATCTATTTCGTCGTGATCACGCTGCTGACGCTGCTCGCCAACCGTCTGGAGAGGAAGTTCAACGCATGAGCAAGATCGTCGTGAAGGACCTGCACAAGGCCTTCGGAGACAACGAGGTGCTCAAGGGCATCGACCTCGAGGTGGGCGACGGCGAGGTCGTGGCCGTGATCGGACCCTCCGGTTCGGGCAAGTCCACGCTGCTGCGCTGCCTCAACAAGCTCGAGGAGCCGACGTCGGGACACGTGATCGTCGACGGCGTCGACCTCACTGACAAGAGCGTCAAGCTCGACGAGGTTCGCCAGCGCATCGGCATGGTGTTCCAGCACTTCAACCTGTTCCCGCACATGACGGTGCTCGAGAACATCACGCTCGCCCCGATCGAGCTCGGACGCATGTCGAAGGCCGAGGCGCGCGAGCGCGCGATCTCGCTGCTCGACCGCGTCGGGCTCTCGGAGAAGGCGGATGCGCGGCCGGCATCCCTCTCCGGGGGGCAGAAGCAGCGCGTCGCGATCGCCCGTGCGCTCGCGATGGACCCCGAGATCATGCTGTTCGACGAGGCGACCAGTGCGCTCGACCCCGAGATGGTGGGCGAGGTGCTGCAGGTGATCCGCGATCTCGCGTCGGGCGGCATGACGATGGTGCTCGTGACTCACGAGATGGGCTTCGCCCGCGAGGTCTCCGGCCGCACCGTGTTCATGGACGGTGGCGTGGTCGTCGAGGAGGCGCCGCCGGCCGAGCTGTTCGGAGCTCCGAAGAACGAGCGCCTGAAGGACTTCCTCTCCAAGGTGCTCTGAGACATGAGGCGCGCGTCGTCGGCCCCGGGTGGCACCTGTGGTCGGAAACAGGAGTGAGTTCCGGCGCGGGGTGCCAACTGACCCCGGGCTGGGCCACAGCGGCGACCGGCCGTTGCCCAGGTGCCCCGGCCTCGAGTGGCACCTGTGGTCGTTTCCGGGCGGGAATTCCGTCGCGGGGTGCCAACTGAACTGCCGTTGTGCGGCAGGGCGCGCGGCGCGAGACTACTCCGCGACGCGGGCGGCGATGTCGGTGCGGTAGCGCGAGCCGTCGAGGGTGATCTTGCCGATCGCCTCGTACGCGCGGTCACGAGCGGTGCGGAAGTCGGATGCCACGGCCACGACGTTCAGCACTCGGCCACCGGTCGCGATGAGCGAGCCGCCGGGAGCGTCGGGTGAGGCCGTCGCCGCGTGCACGATGCGCACGCCCTCGACCGTGGCGGCATCCGCGAGGCCCTCGATCGGGCGACCGGTCTGCGGCGCCTCGGGGTATCCCTCGCTCGCGAGCACCACGGTGATCGCGACCTCGTCGCTGAACACCGGCTCGGGCTGGTCCTCGAGGGTGCCGGATGCCGCGGCGAACAGCAGCTCCGACAGCGGGGTCACCAGGCGCGGCAGCACGATCTGGGTCTCCGGATCGCCGAAGCGGGCGTTGAACTCGATCACCCGCACACCGGCGGGCGTGAGGATGAGGCCGGCGTAGAGCAGGCCGATGAACGGGGTGCCCTCGGCATCCAGCTGGCGGATGACGGGAAGCGCGACGTCGCGGGTGACCTCGTCGACGAACGCCTTCTCGCTGCCGAACTGCTCGTCGAGCCACGGCAGTGGAGAGTACGCGCCCATGCCGCCCGTGTTCGGGCCCTCGTCGTCGTTCAGCGCGCGCTTGAAGTCCTGCGCGGGACTCAGCGCGCGCACGGTGTCGCCGTCGCTGAGGAAGAACAGCGAGACCTCGGGGCCGGACAGGAACTCCTCGATCAGCACGGGACCCGCCGGCAGATAGTGCTCGGCGTGGGCAAGGGCCTCGGCGCGGTCGGAGGTGACGATCACGCCCTTGCCGGCCGCAAGCCCGTCGGCCTTGACCACAAAGGGAGCGCCGAGCTCGTCGAAGGCCTTCTCGACCTCGGCGGCGGTGGCCGCGCGGACCGCACGTCCGGTCGGCACGCCCGCGGCATCCATGATCCGCTTCGCGAACGACTTCGACCCCTCGAGCTGCGCCGCCGCCTTGCCGGGGCCGAACACCGGAACGCCGTGCGCACGGAGCACGTCGGCGACCCCCGCGACCAGTGGCGCCTCGGGGCCGACGACCACGAGATCGATCGCGTGCTCATTGGCGAAGGCGGTCACCGCGGCGCCGTCGAGCGGGTCGACCGAGACGGGCGTCGCGTCCTGCGCGATGCCGGCGTTGCCGGGGGCGACGAAGATCTCGTGCGCCGTCTGCTCGGCCCGGAGGGCGAGGATGATGGCGTGCTCGCGGGCACCGGAACCGAGGACCAGGATCTTCACCCGTCCAGACTACCGAGGTCGCCGGGCGAGGTTTCGGCCGCCTCGCCTCGCGGCCCCCTGCCTGAAACAGATCAACCGCACGAATGGAGGAAGGAAGCGGAGGATTCCTCCTCTTCTAGCGCGGTGCGCAGGCGCGGTCGGAGAGTGGTCAGACCGTGACGGGACGCTCGACGGATCGGTCCCAGGGCCGGGTCCAGCCGGCAGCGTCGAAGATGCCGTCGAGCACCATCGCCGTGAAGCCCCACACGATCGTGCCGTCGACGTCGAACGCGGGGCCCTTCCAGGTGCGGCCCATGCGACTGATCGTCGAGGTGAAGCGGATGCTCGGATCGAGCAGCTGCGCGACCGGGACGCGGAACACCTCGACGGTCTCGGCGTGATCGACGGCGACCACGCGCGACGGCGACCGCCACCAGCCGAGCACGGGCGTCACCCGGTGGTTGCTGGCGGCCAGCGGCAGCTCCGACAGGGTCGCGAGCACCTCGACTCCGGCCGGGTCCAGCCCGGTCTCCTCCTCGGCTTCGCGCAGCGCGGTGGCGACGGCATCCGCGTCCTGCTCCTCGCGACGGCCGCCGGGGAACGACACCTGACCGGGGTGCGACGAGAGGGACGCGGCCCGTCGCTGCAGCAGCACGTCGAGGTCTCCCGCGACGGTGAACTCGTCGGTGCGGGCCGGGATGCTGTCGAGTTTGCCGAACAGCACGAGGACCGACGCCTCATGCGCGCTGCCGACGACCGGCGGGAAGGGCGCCGCCCAGCCGGAGCTCCGCTGCGCCGCAGCGATCAGCTCGGCGCGCGCTCCGCGCAGGGTCTCGGCATCGGCAGTCATCATTCCGAGCCTATGCCTGCTGCGGACGGATCGGGCGGGTGCGTACGCTGGGACCATGCCTCCGAAGAAGATCGACATCGTCGACGGGCGCACGGCCCTCGACGCGGTGCGGGTCGCGGATGCTGCGGGCGAGACGCCTCCGCGCACGGCACTGGCCACCGCCGTGCGCTACCTGCTTCAGCTCCTCGACGAGAAGGCGCCCGGCAACAGCGTCGAGGTGCGGGTGCCGCCGTTCGGGGCGGTGCAGGTCATCCAGGGGCCGCGGCACACCCGGGGAACTCCGCCGAACGTGGTCGAGATGGACGCGGCGACCTGGGTCGCGGTCGCCACCGGCACGGAGGAATGGGCGGATGCCGCGGCATCCGGTCGAGTGCATGCGTCCGGGACCCGGGCGGATCTCTCGGCAGTCCTGCCGCTACGACCCTGAAGCCCGTTTCCCATGCAGCGGTGGGACAATGGATGCATGGCCCCCACAGACTCCGCCCAGACCGTCGAAGCGACCGTGCGCAAGGTTCCGCGCTACGGCGTCTTCATGGGAATCGGCGTCGTGGTCGGCGTGATCGTCGCAGGCATCCTCACGTTCGTCGGCAGCTTCGAGCCCTCCGAGGCCCTCGACGTCGTCTACCCCGCTGGCCAGGTCTTCGGGTTCCTCCTGCTCTGGACGGCTCCGATCGGACTCGCCCTCGGCGGCGTCGCCGGACTCATCGCCGAGCGCATCGCTCGCCGTAAGGACCACGTCGTGCGGGTTCAGCGCGAGACGATCATCGCGAGCGACTGATCGCTCTCACGCCAGCTCGCCGATGATCGGGCGGATCGCTCCGTCGAAGGCGACGATGTCGCGCCGCAGCCCGTCGGTCACCGCGACGGTGAGCGCTCCGATCCACCAGATCCCGCGTTGAGAGAACGGCAGCACCTGCACGTTCAGCTCGAAGGAGTGCGCGCGTCGGCCGACCTCTCGTTCGAACTCGGCGATCGCGCTCGCATAGGCGCGATAGGAATCCCCGCCGGTGTGGCTCTTGACCGAGGACACGTAGCGATCGTGGGCCGTGCGCGCATACTGCAGAGCGGATGCCGCGTGCGGCGCGATCGCGGCGGCCAGCTCCTCCGCGCCCGTCGCCGGCAGCGCGACCAGGGTGTCGAAGCCGTCCACGAGCTCGAGCGGCACACCGGAGGGGTGGGCTCGCGGCTCGACCGTCATGTCCCAGTAGTCGAGCCATTGGCTCTCGACCTCAGGGGTCGCCTCGACGGCATCGTGCGCCCTGACCGGCAGATCGCGCAGGCTCGGAAGGTCGGCGGGCACGCGGATGCCGAGCGCCTGCCGCAGCGCGAGCGCGACGAGCACCGGAACGCCCGCGTCCTCGCGGATCAGCCACTGCGGCTTCTCAGACATGAGCCCATCGTATTTCGCGCGGCGGTCGGCGCGCCCGTCTTCCGCGACCCGGCTTCTGTTTCCGTTCATCCGCTCTCCGTCTTCTCGGAGATCGGGCAGGCGGCGGGACGGTAGGATCGAGGGGTGGCTGCCTCCCCCACCAATCCCTATTCCGAAGCCGGCGTCGACACCGCTGCAGGTGATCTCGCCGTCGAGCTGATGAAGTCTTCCGTGCGCGCGACGCACGGCCCTGAAGTGCTCGGCGGTGTCGGCGGATTCGCCGGCCTCTTCGATGCCAGCGCGCTGCTCGGCTACCGCCGTCCGCTGCTCGCGAGCAGCACCGACGGCGTCGGCACGAAGGTCGCGATCGCCCAGGCGATCGACAAGCACGACACGATCGGGCAGGACCTGGTCGGCATGGTCGTCGACGACATCGTCGTGGTGGGCGCCAAGCCGCTGTTCATGACCGACTACATCGCCTGCGGCAAGGTCTATCCGCAGCGCATCGCCGACATCGTGCGCGGCATCGCCGAGGCGTGCTCCGCCACCGGCACCGCGCTCGTCGGCGGCGAGACCGCAGAGCACCCCGGCCTCCTCGGGCCGCGCGACTACGACGTGGCGGGTGCGGCGACGGGTGTCGTCGAGGCCGATGCGATCCTCGGCGCCGAGCGGGTGCAGGACGGCGACGTCGTGCTGGCCGTGCAGTCCAGCGGCCTGCACTCGAACGGCTACTCGCTCGTGCGCCACATCATCACGAACGCTGGCATCGCCTACGCCGACCAGGCCGCCGACTTCGGCACGACCTGGGGCGAGGCCCTGCTCGAGCCCACGCGTCTCTACACGCTTCCTCTGCTGCGCCTGATCGACGCCCTCGGCGGCGGCGTGCACGCCCTCAGCCACGTGACCGGTGGCGGCATCGCGGCGAACCTGGCCCGAGTGCTGCCGCAGGGCACGTGGGCCGAGGTCGACCGCAGCACCTGGTCGCCCAGCCCGGTCTTCCGCGTGCTCAGCGACATCGCCGGCTCCTCCCTCGAGTCGGCCGAGGGCACCTGGAACCTCGGCATCGGATTCCTCGCGGTGATCGCCGCGGACGAGAAGGATGCCGCGATCGCCGCGCTCGCAGCCGAGGGCATGCCCGCGTGGCAGGTCGCGACCGTGGGCTTCGGCGCACGTCCGGCCGGAGAGTTCGAACAGGGCGCCAAGGGCGTCGACGGCGGAGCGGTGCGCCTCGTGGGCGCATACGCGTCCCACTGAAGAAACGGATGAAGTAGACACTCCATGTGCGGCATCGTCGGAATGGTCGGAACGGCCCCGGTCAACCAGGACATCTACGACGCTCTCCTCCTGCTGCAGCACCGCGGGCAGGACGCGACGGGCATCGCCACCGCCGAGCCGAACGGCGTCATGCACAACGCGAAGGCGCAGGGCATGGTCCGAGAGGCCTTCCGCACCCGCGACATGCGCGCACTTCTCGGCAATGTGGGCCTCGGTCACGTGCGCTACGCGACCAAGGGCACCGCATCCAACGAAGAGGAGATGCAGCCGTTCTACGTGAACGCGCCCTACGGCATCATCCTGATCCACAACGGCAACCTGACCAACACGCGTGAACTCACCGCCGACATGGCCAAGCGCGACCGCCGACACCTGAACTCCTCGAGCGACACCGAGCTGCTGCTCAACGTGCTCGCGGGCGAGCTGCAGAACACCACCTCGACGGTCGACCTCGACCCCGAGCGCGTCTTCGAGGCCGTCGCCCGCACCCACCAGCGCATCGAGGGCGCCTACGCCGTCATCGCCGTCATCGCCGGGTACGGTCTGCTCGCGTTCCGCGATCCGTTCGGCATCCGTCCGCTCATCCTCGGGCGCCGCCCCTCGGCCACCGTCGAGGGAAAGAGCGAGTGGGTCGTCGCAAGCGAGTCGCTGGTGCTCGAGAACGGCGACTACGAGGTCGTCCGCGAGGTCGAGCCCGGCGAGGCCGTGTTCATCACCAACGACGGCGAGCTGCACGCGCAGCAGTGCGCCCAGAACCCGACCCTCGCACCCTGCGCGTTCGAGTACGTCTACCTCGCGCGCCCCGACTCGGTCATGAACGGCATCTCGGTCTACGAGTCGCGCCTGCGCATGGGCGACCGTCTCGCCGACACGATCGCGAAGCACGTGCCGATGGACGAGATCGACGTCGTGATGCCGATCCCCGACTCCTCGCGCCCCGCCGCCATGGAGGTCGCCCGCAAGCTCGGCATCGAGTACCGCGAGGGCTTCTACAAGAACCGCTACGTGGGCCGCACCTTCATCATGCCCGGCCAGGCCGTGCGCAAGAAGAGCGTGCGTCAGAAGCTGAACGCGATGTCGACCGAGTTCAAGGGCAAGAACGTGCTGCTCATCGACGACTCGATCGTGCGCGGCACCACCTCGAAGCAGATCATCCAGATGGCCCGGGATGCCGGCGCGAAGTCCGTCACGTTCGCCTCGGCGGCGCCGCCGGTGCGGCATCCGCATGTCTACGGCATCAACATGCCGTCTCGGCAGGAGCTCATCGCCCACGGCCGCACGATCCCCGAGATCGCCGCGGAACTCGGCGTCGACCACCTCGTCTACCAGGAGGTCGACGACCTCAAGGCGGCGATCACCGAGGGTTCGGGCGTGACCGATCTCGACATGAGCTGCTTCGACGGCCGCTACGTGACGGGCACCGTGAGCGACGAATACCTCAGCTGGGTCGAGGAGTCGCAGACTTCTTGATGTCCGGGTCTCTGCCCTTCGTCACTTCGACTCGCTGCGCTCGCTCAGCACAGCGCTCGCTTCGCTCGCTCAGGAACCGGGCATGAGCGGCCGGCCGCTCTGGCAGGGCCGGGCTCTCGCGCTGCTCGGCATCGTCCTCGTCGCGTTCTCGCTGCGTTCCGCCGTCGCATCGCTGTCTCCGGTGATCGATCATGTCGCCGAGGACTTCCCGGTGTCGTCGGTCGTCGCCGGGCTCATCGGCGCCGCGCCGCCCGTCTGCTTCGCCGTGTTCGGGCTGCTGACGCCGCTGTTCGAGCGGCGGTTCGGTCTCGAGCGTGTCGCCGTCGCGGCGATCGGCCTCATCGCGGCGGGGCTCGTGCTGCGCAGCCTCTCCGTCGACTCGACGTCGCTCCTGGCGACGACCACGGTGGTGTTCGCCGGTGTCGGCTCGGGCAACGTCCTGATGCCGCCGCTGGTCAAGAAGTACTTCCCCGATCGCCTCGGCCTCATGATGACCGTGTACTCGACGACCATGGCGGTGTCGACCTTCATACCGCCGCTCGTGGCCGTGCCGATCGCCGACTCCGCCGGCTGGCGCATCTCGCTCGGGCTGTGGGGCGCATTCGCCGTCTTCGCGCTGGTTCCGTGGGTGACGATGCTGCTGGCCGACCGGCGGGGCGCAGGAGGCGCGTCGAGCCCACAGGCCCCGCCGTCGTCCGTCGACGACCTCGAGGACGATCACGACGCCGCCGCAGTCGGGACCGGCCCGATCGTGACGCGCCCCGCGAACCCCCAGGTGTTCGGACGACTGTGGCGGCTGCCGATGGCGTGGTCGATCGCCCTGGTGTTCGGATCCTCCTCCACACTGGCGTACGTGTCGTTCGCCTGGCTGCCCGCGATCCTGATCGACATCGGCGGTGTGTCGGCGTCCGACGCGGGACTCCTGCTCTCCCTGTACGGCCTCATGGGCATGCCGTGCTCGCTGCTCGTGCCGATCCTCATCGTGCGCTTCCAGGCGACCCGTCCGGTCTTCTTCGTGGGGATCGCGTGCGGCCTGATCGGCCTCGCAGGACTGCTGTTCGTGCCGACGGTGGCACTTCCCCTGTGGGTGGCGATGTTCGGCCTCGCGCCGATGCTGTTCCCGCTGAGTCTGGTGCTGCTCAGCATCCGCTCCCGCACGCCCGAGAGCGCCGTCGCGCTCAGCGGGTTCGCGCAGAGCATCGGCTACGGCGTCGCCGCGGTGTTCCCGCTTCTCATCGGGGTGCTGCACGATGCGACCGGCAGCTGGCAGGTGCCGCTGCTGCTGCTCGTCGGCGTGCTGATCGCGGTGATCCCCGCGGGGTGGATCGCCGGACGGCGTCGCACCATCGAAGAGGACTGGGAACGCCGGTACGGTCGCTGGTGACCTCGGGACGCGTGACGCGGCTCGGGAACGAGCTCAGACGCGAGGCGGAGCCGTGGATGCTCGCACGATCAGCTGAGGATCGGTCGAAGGCATCTCGCCGATGGCCTCGTGCCCCTCGATCTGCGCGATCACGCGCAGGGCTGCGGCGCGGCCCATGTCCTCGAACGGCTGCCGGACGGTCGTGAGCGCGGGCGACGCGTAGGCGGCGAGAGCGATGTCGTCGACGCTGACCACCGACACGTCGTCCGGCACGCTCCGGCCCGCTTCGTGAAGCGCGCGGATGAGGCCGAAGGCCATCTCGTCGCTGGAGACGAAGACCGCGGTGACCTCGGGGATGGCGGCGATCGTACGGCCGGCACGATAGCCGGACTCGGGGGTCCAGTCGGCGGGGATCACCGGCGGGGGCACGATGCCGCGGTCACGCAGAGTCTGCTCCCACGCCTCGCTGCGCTGCTGCGTCTCGGTCCAGTAGTCGTCGCCGGACACGTGCCACACCGTCTTGTGGCCGAGGTCCAGGAGGTGTTCGACGGCCAGCCGTGCGATCGCGCGCTGATCGACCGCGAGCGGGGCGTCGCCGTCGAGAGAGGTGCGCTCGCTGCGGGTGGCGGGGGTGCGCTCCATGCGCGTGCGCATCGCCGGCGTCTCGAGTTCGACGGGGATGCCGAGGATGATCCCCTCGGCCCCCTGACGCTCCAGCCGATCGAACGCGTCGAGGAACGCCTCGGTCGAGGCGTGGTCGGCCACGGCCGCCGTGGAGACCGTGTAGCCGTTGGCCGCGGCCGCCTGCTGGATGCCCACGCCGAGGGCGGCGGAGGAATAGCGGTCGGTGGAGACGACGATCACCCCGAGCACTCGGGTGCGGCCCGAGGCGAGGGACGCGGCCGCCGCATGCACCCGATAGCCGAGCTCTTCGACGGCGGCGAGGACACGTCGGGCTGTGTCGGGACGCACGCTGTCCTGTCCCGACATGACGCGCGAGACGGTCTGGGTCGAGACACCGGCCAGCTTGGCGACGTCGACCTGGCTCGGTGAGCGGTCGACCTGATGACGGCGAGGGGACATGGGTCAATGGTAGCGATCAAACGGCGGAATAACAGTCACCACGTGGATGGATGATGCGATAATGTGAACGCAAACACTCGTGCTTGGAGACTTATGTCCGACCTTCTCGCCGCCGCCGTCGACGGCTTGACCGCGGCCCGTGCCGTCCCGGCATCCGCGAATCGCCCACCCCGCGCCGCCCTGTCGTGGCGGGACGGCGAGATCGTTCGCGATGGCGTCCCCCACCGCATCCTGGCCGGATCCGTGCACTACTTCCGGGTTCACCCTGACCAGTGGGAGGACCGTCTGCGGCGCCTCGCGGCGATGGGCGCGAACACGGTCGACACCTACGTCGCCTGGAACTTCCACGAACGCGTCGAGGGCGACGCCCGCTTCGACGGCTGGCGGGACGTCGAGAGGTTCATCCGCCTCGCCGGCGACGTCGGCCTCGACGTCTACGTGCGTCCGAGCCCGTACATCTGCGCCGAGTGGTCGAACGGCGGCATCCCGTTCTGGCTCTCCGGGCGCGTCGAGTCCCTGCGCACGAGCGATCCCGCCTACCTGGCCGCGGTCGACGCCTGGTACGACGAGCTCATCCCCCGCCTGGTGCCTCTGCAAGCGGCGTACGGCGGACCGATCGTGGCGGTGCAAGTCGAGAACGAGTACGGATCCTTCGGCAGCGATGCCGGCTATCTCGCGCATCTGCGCGACGGCCTGCGCTCGCGCGGCGTGGTCGAGATGCTCACGACGGCTGACGGCATCACGGAGGACATGATCGAGCACGGCTCTGTGGCCGGAGCGATGACCACCTTCACATTCGGCACCGGGGTCGCCGCGGCCGCCGAGCTGCGCCGCGATGGCCAGGCCCTGATGTGCAGCGAGCTGTGGGGCGGATGGTTCGACCACTGGGGCGAGCGCCATCATGTGCGTTCGGCGGCCAGCATGGGCGGCACAGCGCGCGAGCTGCTGGATGCCGGAGGGTCGGTGAGCCTGTACATGGCGCACGGCGGCACGAACTTCGGCCTGTGGAACGGCGCGAATCACGATCGGGTGCTCCAGCCCACGATCACGAGCTACGACTCGGATGCTCCGATCGGCGAGGACGGCGCGCTGAACGCCAAGTTCCACGAGCTGCGGGCGCTGTTCGCCCCCTTCCACGACCGCGCGCTGCCGCCGATCCCCGCGCCACCACGTCGGCAGGCGGCGGCATCCGCGGTTCTGACTCCGGCGCGGGCGCTCCTCGACCTGGTGCGTTCTCTGCCCTCCGAGGGAGCGCCGACGTCCGGGCCGCAGACCTTCGAGCAGCTCGGGGCGGAGGACGGCATTGTCGCGTACGAGGCAGAGGTCTCCTTCGCTCCGAGGGCGAGGCTGACGATCGACGGGCTGCACGATCGCGCCACGGTGTTCCTCGACGACGAACGACTCGGCACACTCGAGCGCGACGGCGAGAGGTCTCTGACGCTCCCGGGCGTCGGAGGAACCGGTCTGCTGACGATCCTGGTCGAGAGCCTCGGGCGCATCAACTACGGCCCCCTCACAGGCGAGGGCAAGGGCATCATGCAGGGTGTGCTGATCGGCCGACGCCTCGTGCACGGCTGGACGCACCGAATCGTTCCCCAGGAGGTCCCGGATGCTGCGCCGGGCGCTCCGGCATCCGACGGGGTGGCCGTCGCATCTCTCGAGATCTCCGAGCCGCTGGATGCATGGCTCGCCTTCCCGGGGGGATCGAAGGGCATGGTCTGGCTGAACGGCTTCCTGCTCGGGCGGTATTGGAGGATCGGCCCACAGGAGACCCTGTACGCTCCGGCTCCGCTGTGGCGCGAAGGGGCGAACGAGATCATCGTGCTCGACACCGATGCGCTCGGTTCGTCCGTCGAGATCCGCGAACGGCCGTCGTTCGGAGTGACCGAGGAGTTCGTCGGGTCCTGAGTCGGTGATCGTCTGACAGGCCGCCCCCGCGCCTCCGCGAGGGCGGCCTGTTGCGTCTGCGTCGATGGCTGGCCCCTCATGTTTGCGTTCTCGCAAACAAAAGTGTTGATATAACGCTAAGCACTCGCCTAGAGTGATTGCGCAAACATCGTGCAAGCGATGGCTCCATTCAGGACGCATCGGAGCGTCTCCCTTCCGATGCGCCTGCCGTTCGAGAGGCAATCGTGTCGAATCCTTCCCGACCTCCCCGCGTGACGCGCACCGTCAGCACCCTGCTGACATCCGCGCTCGTGCTCGGCGGCGTCGCTCTGCAAGCGGTGCCCGCGCAGGCCGCTGACCTCATCCCCGTGCCCAAGACCGACTACCGGCTGGCGGCGGTGTCGAGCGAGTCCGGCCCTTATCCGGCGCCGCCGGCCCTCGACGGCACCGCCCTCGGCGCCTTCGATGGCGACTATGCGACGCAATGGGTCTCGCGGTACACCGTCCCGGCGCCGGCGCCGCACTGGCTGTCGATCGACCTGCAGCGGTCGATCTCGGTCAAGGCGCTCGACTACTCGGGCAAGAAGGGCCAGCGCATCGACGCCAAGAATGTCGAGGTCTACGTCACTGACGACGCCGCTGTCGCGACGACCTCGCCGAAGGACGGCGGGTGGGGTTCGGCCGTGGGGACGGCCACTCTGCACGCCCCTGCCGCTGACAATGAGAAGCAGCGCATCGAGCTCGCCGCGGCGAAGACCGGACGCTACGTCGCCCTCGTCGTGCTCGACGCCCAGGATCCGGCGGGCAACGGCGGCGGCGCCGGCGAAGTCGAGGTCCTCTCCGACCAGGCGCTTCCTCCGATCGTCACGGACCCGGGCAATCCGCCGTCCGGCGGCACCGTGCAGATCGCCGGCGGCGGCACCACCGCGATCGTGTCGAAGGCGTTCCCCCAGATCGTGAGCTACGACGTCGACGGCACGACCATCGGGGGCCAGAACGCGTCGACCCGCAAGTGGGTTGTGAACGGCACCTCCTACGCGGCGGAGACCACCTCGACGCCTTCGGCCTCGGGCATCGACTACGTGTCGCGGCTCACGGGCGTCGACGTCACGGTGCGCAGCAGCATCCGTGTGGCCGACGACGGCACGGTCGCCTTCGAGGTGACCGACGTCGAAGGAGCGGCATCCGTCAACACGCTCGGGCTCCCCGACAACGCGTTCCTGTCGACGAGCTCGGCAGACACCGGATCGGTGCTCGACCGCACCGTGATCAGCCCGGACAGCACGAAGAACGCCGACGAGCACATCGCTCTGAGCGGCACGACCGCGACAGGGCAGAAAGGCGCGTCCTTCGCGTTCCTCGGCAACGGCGAGATCATCGGCGGCGTCATCACGAACGCCACGACGCAGGCCTCGGGCAGCACGGCATCATGGAACACGCGGCTGCTCACACGCGTCACCGCGGTCGACGGGCGCACCGCCGAGATCGGATCGAACACCTGGCTCGTCCATCCGACGACCGCGGTCGACGGTCGGGTCATCACGTACGAGCTGCCCAAGGTCACCGTCCTGTTCGCAGGTGACCGCAACGGCGACGCGGTGGTCGACTGGCAGGACGCCGGCATCCGCTACCGCGAGGTCGACGCACCCCGCCTCGGGGCGGACCGGGTGCCCGAGCGCGTCGTGAGTCGCATCCCGTTCAACTTCGCATCCAGCGCGACGAACTACTTCGATCTGACGCTCGACAACACCAAGCGCATCGCCAACCAAACCGATGGCCTCGGCCAGTGGGTGCTCAACAAGGGCTTCGGCAGCGAGGGCCACGACTCGGCCAACACCGACTACGGCGACAACTTCAACGAGCGGGCCGGCGGGGTCGCCGGCCTCAACCACCTGGTCGACGAGGGCGCGAAGCTCAACGCCGACATGAGTGTGCACGTGAACGCCACCGAGATGTATCCCCAGGCGAACGCATTCGACGCGGCCATCATCGACGGTGCGGCCCCCTACAAGCCGGGGTGGAACTGGCTCGACCAGTCCTACTACATCAACCAGCAGGCGGACCTGGGTTCGGGCAGGGTGATCGACCGCTTCCGGCAGCTGCGCGACGCGGTCCCGGGGCTGAGCGGCGTGTACATCGACGTCTACTACTCAAACGGCTGGGTCGCCGAAGAGCTCGCCGACGAACTGCACGGCATGGGCCTCGAGGTCGCGACCGAGTGGGGCGACAAGTTCGTCGACAACACCGTCTGGTCGCACTGGCCCAACGACCTCAGTTACGGCGGGGCGACCAACAAGGGCATCAACTCGACGATGGTGCGCTTCATCCAGAACGGACAGGCCGACATCTGGAACGACGATCCGCTCCTCGGACAGCAGCGTCTGATCGATGCGGAGGGCTGGCAGGGCAACAAGAACTGGGACGGCTTCATCGACAACGTGTGGACGCAGAGCCTGCCGACGAAGTTCATCCAGCACTTCGATCTGCTCGCCTACAAGGCAGGGCAGAGCGCGACGCTCACGGACGACGTCAAGATCGCCATCGACGGCGGTACACGGGTCATCACCGTGGGCGACGACACCGTGCTGCGCGGCGACTCGTACCTCCTGCCGTGGCAGACGCTCGACTCCAACGCGGACTCCGGGTCTCCGGTCGATGCCGACAAGATGTACTTCTACTCCGCCTCAGGCGGCGAGAAGACGTTCGGCCTCACCGACGCCTTCAGCGGCAACACCGCGTTCGACGTCTTCCGACTGGGCGATCAGGGCCGGCAGAAGGTCGGCACCGTGAACGCGGCCGACGGCAAGCTCACGCTCTCCGGTGACAAGGGCACGGCCTACGTCGTCGTGCCCCAGGGAGGGGCGCAGCGCGCGGCCGTCGGGTATCACGATGCCGGTCTCGACGACCCGGGCTTCAACTCGGGCTCGCTCGACGCGTGGCACCCGACCGGCGACGTGACTCTGGCGCGCACGGACGAGGGGGCGGCGAAGAACGCCTCACGCGGCGACAACATCGCCGTGCTCGGCTCGTCGGCGTCGTCGATCAGCCAGACGGTCACCGGGCTCGCCCCGGGTCAGCGCTACTCGTTCTCGGCGCAGGTGCAGATCGACCCCGCCGCCGCACGTGAGGTGACCGTCTCTGCGGATGGCGGGGCCGGAGCCGTGCAGCGCACGTGGAGCCTGTCGCCGACGACCAACTACATGCGAGCGGACTCGAAGTCCGGCCAGCACTATCAGCGCGGTACCGTGTCGTTCGTCGCTCCGGCGTCCGGCCAGGTGACCGTCTCGATCGCGGCGGCCGCCGGCGACGCGAAGATCCGCGTCGACAACGCTCGCGTCATGCTCGACACCACCGCACCTGCGGCGGCGGGCACCGTGTACTCGAACGACTTCGAGGGCGATCAGCCCGGCTGGGGCCCGTTCGTGAAGGGCGACGCCGGCGGAATCGAAGATCCGCGCACCAGCATCTCGCGCCGTCACGACCCGTACACGAGCAGCGACTGGCGCAACACCGCGTCGCCGTTCGCCCCTGGCGGTGCTCTGGCGGGCCTCGCAGTCGACTCCACGCTGAACGGCGATCACTCGCTGATGTCCCACTCCGAGAACAACGGCGTGGTGTACCGCACCGACCCGACGCTCGTCGCGCTGGAGCCGGGGCACACGTACCGCGTCGCCTTCCAGTACCAGGCAGGTGCGGCTGGGGCGTATCGCTGGCTCACCGGCACGGATGCCGTAGCCGGCGGAGAGATCGCCTCGACTGCCCTCTCGCGCACCGACATCCCGCAAGCGCTGGACACGACCGCGTTCAGCCAGGACGTGATGGTCGGCTGTGGCGACTACACGTGGGTGGGGCTGGAGCGCATCGGCGGCCCCGATGTCGACTTCGTGCTCGACGACTTCACCGTCACCGATCTCGGCGAGACCGAGGGCGGCACTCCCTGTGCGACGGTGTCGGGTGCGGCTGCGGTGCTGAGCCCCGGCGCGCAGGCCACGTTCACGACCACGTTCACGAACAGCGAAGACATCGCCGTCGAGAACGTCGGCGTGCGGCTCGAGCTGCCGGACGGCTATGCGGTCGAGGTCGCCGACGGCTCGTCGAACCTGTTCGAGAGCGTCGACTCCGGCCAGAGCGTGCAGACGACGTGGCTGCTCACTGCGCCCGCAGAGACGGCCGGCACAGCCGCCTCGATCGGCATGTCGGCGACCTACCTCGCGGATTGCGATGTGCGCACGGTGAGCGCGGTGCAGCAGGCATCCGTGGCATCCCGCACCCGGATCCCGAACTCGCAGATCACTGCATCCGCGAGCTCCGAGGAGACCGAGGGCGAGGACGGCCGGGCTGCGAACATGCTCGACGGCGATGCCAGCACCTTCTGGCACAGCCGGTGGAGCGCCGACGCGACGTCGTACCCGCACGTCGTGACGCTCGACCTGGGCGCGACGGCCGAGGTCGACGGCATCGGCTACCTCAGCAGAGGCGCCGTGAAGAACGGACCGATCAAGGCGTACACGGTGGCGGTGTCGACGGACGGCGCGACGTACACCGACGTCGCCTCGGGCGAGTGGGTGCGTGACGGCGGATTCCAGGACGTGGACTTCGCGGAGACGGAAGCCCGCTACATCCGCGTCACGGCCACGTCCTCGGTGTCCGGCACGCAGTTCGCAGCGATCGCGGAACTGGCGGTCTACGGCAGGGTGGCGCCGCGAGCCGGGCACGCCCCGGAGGTGCGTCCGGACGACGACCTCGACGCATGCAACCCGGCGACGGACCCGCAGCTCGGACTCGACGTCAAATCCGTGCGGGCGGGTGGCACGGTCGATGCCGAGCTCACCGGCTTCGGTCCTCGCTCGACGGTGAAGATCCTCCTCGGTGGCGTGACGATCGCAGAGGTGAAGGTCGATGCCGACGGAGCCCTGCGGACGACGTTGACGATCCCGGCGGATGCCGAGCTCGGAAAGCACGACGTCACCGTCGAGAACGCGAAGGGGACGACGCTGGCGAGCGCACCGCTCAAGGTCAAGAAGACCAAATAGCGGCCCCCGCGAAGCGGCCCGGAGGCGATCCCTCCGGGCCGCTTCGCTGTGTCCGGGGGAGCGTTGTCCGCCCCGCGCCGACGGGATGCCGTGCGGGACTGCTCGGGCCGCCTGTTCGGGCAGCCAGGGCCAGGGCCAGGAGTAGGGCCAGGGCCAGGGCGCCTCAGCATCCCGTCCATCATGACGTCGAGGGCCGGGCTTCGACCTCGGCATGGGGACTCGACGAGGAAGCTCCGTCCGAGCGAGAGCCCTCCTCATGAGCAGACCGTCCGCCCATCCACCGGCCTGTGCCCACCGCAGCCGCGCTCTGCACGCCACACAACAGGGGTGCACAGCAAGACGGCATCCGCTCTCCGAGGAGAGCGGATGCCGTCTGCAGGTCGACCGAGGGCGGATCAGCCCTTCACTGCGCCCGCTGCGAGGCCCGAGCGCCAGTACCGCTGGAGGGTGAAGAACAGGATGATCAGCGGGATCACGCCGAGCAGGGCGCCGAGCATGACCGCACCCTTGTCAGGGGAGAAGTAGCTCATCATGCCGTACAGGCCGAGCGTGACGGGTTTCAGATCGGCGCTGGAGATCATCATGAGCGGCAGCAGGAAGTTGTTCCACGTGGCGACGAAGATGAACAGGAAGATCGTCACCATCGCCGGCCCCAGCAGGCGGAGCACGATCGTGAAGAAGATCCGCGCCTCTCCCGCCCCGTCGATGCGGGCGGCCTCGAGCAGCTCGGTGGGCACGGAGGATTCGGCGTAGACCATGCCGAGGAACACGCCGAACGGCGAGACCGCCGACGGGATGATGATCGCCCACGCCGTGTTCGTCAGCCCCAGCGCGTGGAACTCGATGTACAGCGGAACGGTCAGCAGCGCGACCGGCAGCAGGAGCCCCGCCATGATCACGCCTACCGCGATCTTCTTGCCCGGGAAGGCGAACTTGGCGATCGCGTATCCGGCCATCACGGCGAACAGGGTTCCGATGACGCCCGCGCTGACGGAGTACAGGAGCGAGTTGCCCACCCACCGCCAGAACAGACCCTGGGTCCAGCCCATCAGGCTGTCGTAGTTGGTGCCGAGGTTCCAGTCGGCGAACCAGAAGCCGAAGGTCGACGTGAGGTCGGTGTTGTTCTTCGTCGATGCGACGATGAGCCAGTACACCGGCACCAGGAAGTACAGCGTCGCGATGACGAGCGCGATGATGCCGAAGGTGCGTGCGAGCGGTCCTGGCGCGATCGAGGGAGGCGGGGCATCCGCCGCCTGCGGCTTGCGGGCGCGCCGGGCGGATGCCGGAGCGACGGTGACGAGTCGTGTGGTGGTCATGCGTCACCCTTTCGGCGCTGCAGGAGGGCGTAGACGATCGCGAGGACGCCCGCGATCAGAGCCATGAGGAGCGAGTAGGCGGATGCCGGTCCGCTGCCGGACGGCGAGACCTCACCCATCATCGTGTTGTAGGTGAGCATCATCGGGGTGAAGTCGTTGCCCATCCACGAGTTCGCGGCCTCCATGATCACCGGCTCGTTGAACAGCTGGATCGTGCCGATGATCGACAGCAGCACGGCGAGGAGCGCCGCTCCGCGCACGAGGGGCACCTTGATGCGCATCGCGACCTGGAATCCGGACGCTCCGTCGAGCCGTGCGGCTTCATACAGGTCACGCGGGATCGCCTGAAGGGCGGAGAGGAAGATCAGCATGTTGTAGCCCATGTACGTCCACGTCGTCATGTTCGCCATCGAGAACAGGATCGTCTGGGGCGACATCAGGTCGGTGCCCTCGGGGAGGTACGGCAGGAACGGCGAGACCTGAGGCGTGTACAGGTAGAGCCACATCATCGCCGCGATGATGCCGGGCACCGCGTACGGCAGGAAGAACGCGAGGCGGAACAGCGCGGGGCGACGCACGATGAACGAGTCGAGCAGCAGCGCAAGGGCGAGAGCGCCGATGATCATCACCGGGATCTGGATCACCGCGAACAGCACGACCCGGCCCATGCCGAGCCAGAACGCGCCGTTGCTCGCCGCCGCGGCGAGGTTGGCGAAGCCGACGAACGTGTCGACCAACTCGCCACCGCCGTACAGTCCGCCACCGGCGGGCATCTGGGCGAAGAACGCCGAGCGCACCGAGACGATGATCGGCACGAGGAAGACGACCACGAACAGCGCCGCGAACGGCAGCATGAAGAGCCAGCCGGTGAGTCCTTCGCGTCGGATGCCGGTGCGACGCCGCCTGGTGGCGTCACGTCCGGGGGGCGGGGTCTTCGGGACGACCCGGCTGTCGGTCACAGTGACCATGCTTACGCCTCTCGTGTCATGAAGGCGGCGGAGTGCACCGAAGAGGTGTGCACTCCGCCGCCGATCATCAGATGATGCCTTGCCTGAACGTCACTCCGCCACGGGGAGGCCGAGGTCCTTCAGCGATGCGACTGCCGTGTCCTGAGCCGTCGTGAAGATGTCGGCCACCTTCGACGTGCCCGCGGCGGCCGCGGCTGCCGTCTCGTTCATGGTCGACAGGGTCGAGAAGCCGGGAGCGTAGGGGAAGTCCGGGTTCAGGTTCTCCGTCGCGGCGGCGAGCTCGGCGAGGACGTCCTGTCCGCCGAACTGACGCAGCATCTTCTCCGGGGTCTTGACGCTGCCCTTGGCGGCGACGACCAGACCCTGCGAGGCCAGATCATCGACCTGGGTGTTCAGCCATGCGTTGAACTCCATGGCCTCGGCCGGGTGCTCGCAGCCCTTCAACACGGAGACGCCGGAGCCGCCGTCGGGTCCGCTGAGGGTGCCGGCGCCGAAGTCGGGGAGCTGCGCGACGCGCCACTGGCCTTCGGCGGGAGTGCCGTCGAGAGAGTCGAGCAGGAAGCCCGCCTCCCAGGCAGCACCGACGTGGCCGATCAGGCTTCCGTCGTTGAGCGCGGCGGTGAAGCCCTCGCCCCAGCGCTCGGTCGCGAGCGTCTGCTTGCTGTCGAGCAGACCCTGCCAGAAGGCGGCGACGCGCTCTGAGCCTGCGCCCTCGGCGTCGACCTTCCATTCGTCGCCCGAGGTCGAGAACCAGGTGTCGCCCGCTGCAGCCGACTGCCCGGCGAGCCAGTTCTGGGCCTCATCGGGAGTGAACGCGGTGACGTACTTGCCCGCAGCGGCGGCGACGGCCGAGTCCGCGGCCAGGTCGTCGAGGGTCTTCGGAGCCTCGATGCCGAGCGACTGGAACGCCGTCTCGTTGTAGAAGTAGACCAGGGGTCCGGTGTCCTGCGGCAGGCCGACGATCGCGTCGCCCACCTTCATGCCGCTGAACGCGCCGGCCGAGAACTTGTCCTCGTACTTCTTCGCCTCGTCGGCGACGTCCTGCAGGAGCCCCTTGACGTAGAGCTGGGGAACCTCGGAGTAGCCGGTCTGTGCGAGGCACGGGCCGTTGCCCGCCTTGATGTCGGTTTCGAGCTTGAGGATCATGTCGGTCGACTTGCCGTCGAACTTGGTCGACTTGACCTGGATGTCGGGGTGCTCGTCGTTCCAGCGCTTGACGATGTCGGCGACCTTCGTCATGCCATCGCCGTCGGGGAGGCGGTGCACGTATTCGATCGTGACGGGTTCGCCTGAGGCGTCTCCGCCGCCGGAGTCGCCGGACGAGCAGGCGGCGAGGCCGAAGGCCGACACGGCGCCGACCGCGACGATGGCGGCGGTGCGGGTGAAGCGGGTGGTTGCCATGCTGTTCTCCTCTTTGAGGTCATGTTCCTGCAGATCGCCCCAGGGCGGGGGACTGACGCCGTGTACGGCATCGATCGCTTTGCACATCAAATCAGAAAATGTTTGCGTTCACAAGCTTGGAAATGCAATCGAAACAAGCGAATCAGTGGGCGTGCATGGAGAGCGCTGACATTCGCGCACCCGAGACGCGGCGAGAGGATCGCCGCGCGCTTTCGGGTGGCGCTCAGGAGCGTGTCCTCGTCGCCCGATCGCACTCCGCGCTGCCGAACCGCACTCTGCGCTGCTGAGCCTTCCGCAGCGTCGACAGAGGTGGGCGGCAGCGTCGAGGGGGTGAGGCTGCGCGTCGATGTGAGAGGGGACTATGGCGAAGGCGTCACCGAGAGGCGACGAAGAAGCGATGGGCGAAACGCGCCCGGGTACGACGAAACCCCCCGCGCGCTGCGCGGGGGGAGTCGACGAAGGAGAGAGGCGGTCAGGCCTTCTCTAGTTCGTCCTCGTCTTCGTCGGCGTACTCATCGGCCCACTTGTCGACGTACTCGGGTTCCGAGTCGTCGCTCGGGTGCCCGAGCTCGCGTTCCAGTGCCGAATAGTTCACAGACGGACTGAACGACTTGAGTTCGCGGGCGATTTTGGTGTGCTTCGCCTTTTGACGGCCACGGCCCATGCGCGAGACCCCCTCACGAGTCAGCAGCCGGGTGATGAATCCCGGCGCGTTTCAGGACACCGGCGCGAAGCCGGTAAGAGTAGCATTCAGAATAGCACGCGGGTAAGACCCTCTTGCTGTAGCCCGCCTGGTGAAGGGAGCGATTCTCATGACTGACAACCCCTCTGTGCCGAGCGAGGAAGCCGCGCAGAACGCGGCTCTGCAGAAAGCGGTGATCGTCGCGCTGCAGCCCGATCAGTCGCAGCACGTTCTGGATGAAGCGGTGAAGTACGCGCGCCTCCTCTCGGCGCCGCTCGTGGTGGTCCACGTCGACGTCACGCGCTTCGTCACCTACGAGGACCCGGACGGCTACGTGCACTCCGCTCCGATCGACATCAACTTCGAAGCCGGAGCTGCGGAGTTCGGAGCTGTGCAGGCCACGGCATCCGCTGTGCTCGACAGCACCGGACTCACCTGGACCGCTCGCCAGCTGGTCGGCGACCCGGCGCTGGCCATCAAGCAGCTCGCGAACAAGCTCGACGCCCAGCTGATCGTCGTCGGCACGCGCAAACGCGGCATCGGCGAATCGATCAGGGAGTTCTTCACCGGATCGGTCGCTGCACGGCTCGCGCATCGTCAGCATCGTTCGGTGCTCGTGGTGCCGCTCGAGGAGCCGGTTCCCGACTCCCAGAAGGACATCTGGGTCGAGTAGCGCGCCGGGCGGTCTCGCCGGTCGCTCTCTGCGCGCGCGCCGGTCGCCCGCGAGAGAGCGAAGCGACCGAGACGAAACGCGGAATTGTCCTGCGACTGATTCTGCGTTTCGTCTCGCTTCGCTCGCTCAACGACCCGCGTGGGGGAGGTTGGTGCTTGACGACCCGCGTGGGGGAGGTCGGCTCTCAACGACCGGGGGCCTGCAGCGCAGCGAGGGCGGCGGTTACGCCCTTCGCCGCGGCGTCCAGACCGTCTTCCAGATCGGAGACGACGGATGCCGGCAGCACTCCGCCGCGCGCGACGTGCGTGCGCAGGTCGGTGCGCACCCTGGCGCGGAACGCGTTGATGACGGCATCCGCCCGGTGCATCTCCTCGCGGCTGACGATCCGCTCGTCGTCGACCACCGTGCGCGGGCGGCTCTTCGACGCGTGGCGGTCGTCGCGTTCGGCGCTCGCGAGATCGGCGCGGAGGCTCTTCATCGCCTCCTGCACGCTCTGCCGCACCTCGTTCGCGATCAGCCGCACCGAATCGGTGAGCCCGGCCTCGATGCCCGCGAGCTCGCCCTCGCGGGCGGTGACCTCGGCGCGTCCGGCGTCGGTGATCGTGTAGATCGTGGTGCGGCCGTCCACGGTCTTGGTGACCAGGCCTTCTTCCTCGAGCTTCGCGAGGCGCGGGTAGATCGTGCCCGCACTGGGGGTGTATGTGCCGCCCGTGCGGTCGGTGAGCGCCTGGATGATGCCGTAGCCGTGCTGCGGGGACTCGGCGATCAGCGACAGCAGGTACAGCCGGAGGTCGCCGTGGGAGAAGACTGCGGGGCTCATGCTTCCCACTCCGGATCGTTCACGATCGACTCGGTCGCGCGGCGCAGCACGGTCACCCCTCCTGAGACGGAGTTCGCGCGCAGGTCGACGAAGCGTCCGGCGAGCTCGCCGGTGGAGCCGGTGAAGTTGCTGGGGCCGCTCGATCCGCGCTCGACTCCGTCGACGAGGATGCGCCCGCTCATCGAGCGGATCACGTAGTTCGCAGCGAGGGACTCGTCGAGTCGCACGGTCGTGCCGCCCGAGACCGAGTTGACGTTGATCGCGTTCACGTCGCCGGCGGCGTCGATCATGGTCGTGCCCGACACGATGTCGACCGTCGCCTTGCGGATCGTTCCCGTGGCGGCGATGTCGCCCGAGACGCTGTTGGCGTTGATCGACCCGGTGAGACCGCGCACCTGCACATCGCCCGAGACGGTGTTGATCGAGAGGTCTCCGATCAGCGTGTCGACGATGATGTCGCCCGAGACGGTGCTCAGCCGGGCGTCGTTGCGGATGCCGGAGACGAGCGCGCCGGCGCTCACGACGCCCAGGTTCAGAGCGATCGAGCGCGGGGCGGCGACGCTGACTTCGGCCTTGGGGCCGCCGGCGCCGAAGTTGCGGAACACCTCGAGGAAGTTGTCCCAGCCGAGCTGGGGGTGATCGATCTCGATCTGCCCGTCGACCGACTCGATGCGAAGGTCCTTGGTGGTGACGCCGTGCACCTCGATGCGGATGCCGGGCTCGTCATGGGCGATCACGTCGACCTGCCCGCCGACGAGACCGATCTTCAGGCGGGTCACGTTCTCGATGTCGATCACGCGTTCCTCGCCCGGGGCGATGAGCCACTTCTCGGTCATGTTGCTTCTCCTTGTTCGGAATCGCGCTATATCGCGTTTGATCAGCGTAACACGATATAGCTCGAGTCTGTCAAGGCGTATCTCGAATCCCTCATCCCCTTTCCCTGTTCCGGTCGCAAACCTGGTCGGGATCTCGTGGAATCTGGAGCCAGGTTTGCGACGGGAACTGGTGTGGGGCGGCAGGGCGACAGGGGAGGCCGGCGGGCCGTCAGGCCAGCGGCGGCGTGTGCCAGATGCGGTCGATGTAGTCGCGGATCGACCTGTCGGAGGAGAAGAACCCGGTGCGCGCGACGTTGAGGATGGCGGAGCGGGTCCACGCGTCCTGATCGGCGTATGCGGCATCCACCCGTTCCTGCGCCGCGATGTACGCGGCGTAGTCGGCGAGCACCATGAAACGGTCCTCGTAGAGCAGATTCGACACGACGGGCTCGAAGACCGAGCGATCGCCGCGCGAGAACGTCCCCGAGGCGATCAGATCGATCGCGGCGCGGAGTCCGGCGTCTGCCTGGTAGAACTCGCTCGGCCGGTATCCGCGCGTGCTGAGCGCCTCGACCTCGGGTTCGCTCATGCCGAAGAGGAAGAAGTGGTCGTCGCCGACGAGCTCGCGGATCTCGACGTTCGCGCCGTCATCCGTCCCGATCGTCAGGGCGCCGTTCAGAGCGAACTTCATGTTGCCGGTGCCGGATGCCTCCTTGCCGGCGAGCGAGATCTGCTCGGAGAGGTCTGCGGCGGGGATCACGCGCTCGGCGAGGGTCACGTTGTAGTTCGGTGGGAAGATCACCTTCAGGCGGCCGTCCAGCCGGGGATCGCTGTTCACCACGGTACCGACCGCGTTGATCAGATGGATGATCTGCTTGGCCATCGTGTACCCCGGTGCAGCCTTCGCCCCGAAGATCACGGTGCGGGGCTGGACGTTGGATGCCGCGACGCGGCCCGACACCACGCCCTCGTATGTGGACACCACATGCAGCACTTTCAGCAGCTGTCGCTTGTACTCGTGCAGGCGCTTCACCATCACGTCGAGCAGGTGCCCGTCGCTGATCTCGAAGCCGTCGCGTTCGCGGAGCACCTCGTTCAGCCGGCGCTTGTTCGCGGCCTTGACCTCGGCGAAGGAGGCGCGGAAGCCGGCGTCCTCGGCGAACGGCTCGAGCTCGCGCAGGCGCTCGAGATCGGTCACCCAGCCTTCGCCGATCGCCTCGGTGATGAGTCCGGACAGCTCGGGATTCGCCAGGCGGAGGAATCGCCGCGGCGTGACGCCGTTGGTCACATTCGTGAACTTGCCGGGGAAGAAGTCGTCGAAGTCGCTGAGCACCTTGTCGCGCAGTAGTTGCGAGTGCAGCTCGGCGACGCCGTTGACCTTCGCTCCCGCGACGGTCGCGAGGTACGCCATCCGCACCGAGCGGACCGGATGCTCGGCGATGATCGACATGTTGCGGATGCGCATCTCGTCGTCGCCGTAGCGGGCGCGCACGGCATCCAGGAACTCCTCGTTGATCCGGTAGACGATCTCGAGGTGCCGCGGCAGCAGTCGGCCGAGAAGCTCGACGGGCCAGACCTCGAGGGCCTCGGGCAGCAGGGTGTGGCACGTGTAGGCGAAGCACTGGCGCGTGATCGCCCAGGCGGCATCCCAGTCCATCTTCTTCTCGTCGACGAGCACGCGCATGAACTCCGGAACCGCGATCACCGGGTGCGTGTCGTTGAGCTGGAAGATCACGCGCTCGGGGAGCTTCGCGAGGTCGTAGTCGTCCGTGAGCATGTTGTCGAGGAAGTCGTGGATGGATGCCGCCACGAAGAAGTACTGCTGCTGGAGCCGCAGCTCCTTGCCCTGCGGCGTCGAATCCTCCGGGTAGAGCACCTTCGAGATGTTCTCGGCGAACGTCTGCGCGCGCACGGCCTCTTCATAGTCACCCGAGTTGAAGATGCGCAGATCGAACGCCTTGGTCGCCACCGCGCTCCACAGCCGGAGGGTGTTCACGCGGCCGTTCTGGAAGCCGGGGACCATGTAGTTGTACGGCACGGCCTGCACGTTCCAGCCGGGCACCCACCGGGAGCGGGTGACGCCCTCGTCGTCGTAGGTCTCGGTGTGACCGCCGAACGCGATGGTCTGGGCGTCCTCCGGGCGGGCGAACTCCCACGGCGAGCCGAGCGACAGCCAGGAGTCGGGCTGCTCGACCTGCTGGCCCTCGACGAAGGTCTGACGGAAGATGCCGTACTCGTAGCGGATGCCGTAGCCGATGCTCGGCACGCCGAGCGTCGCGAGCGAGTCGATGAAGCAGGCGGCGAGCCGCCCGAGGCCGCCGTTGCCGAGCCCCGGCTCCACCTCGTGCTGGCGCAGATCGTCGAGGGACACGCCGCACGAGGCGAGCGCCTCCTGCGCGATGTCGGCGAGCCCGCCGGCGAGCAGGTCGTTGTCGAGCTGGCGGCCGAGAAGGTACTCGGCGGAGAGATAGCAGACGCTCTTCGCCTGCGACTCCTTCTGGCGGCGGAGGTCTTCGAGCCATCGGGCCATCAGATAGTCCCGCACGGTGTGGGCGAGAGCGAAGTACCGGTCGTTCTCGCTCGACGCCGACAGCGTGACGCCTCGATCGAAGTTGAGGTTGTGCAGGAAGTCGGCGACGAAGGCGTCGGCCGAGTTCTCCGGAGCGGTCACAGGAGCGAGGGCGAGAGGATGCGTGGCGCGGGTCACGTGTCGACGCTATCGAGCGTGCGCGTCGCGCGTGTTACGAACCGGCAAAGGTTCCCGGTTGACATTGACGTTACGTCAACTTCTAACGTGGAGATATCACCACGGAAGGAGGGCGACATGGGCACCAGAGACTGGTCGATCCAGGAGATCGCACGGCTCGCCGGCACCACCAGCAGAACCCTGCGTCACTACGACGACATCGGTCTGCTGCCGCCGTCGCGTATCGCCCACAACGGCTATCGGCACTACGACGAGCAGGCGCTCGTGCGACTGCAGCGGATCCTGCTGCTGCGCGAGCTCGGACTCGGTCTGCCGCAGATCGCCGAGGTGCTGGCGTCGGACGGGTCCCTGAGCTCGTCGAGGGGCCCGCAGAGCGCGCAGACGGCACTCAAGACCCACCTCGCGCTCCTGCGTGAGGAGCAGACCCGGCTGGCGCGGCAGATCGCGTCGGTCGAATCCACCATCGGAGCATTGGAAGGAGGTGAAGAACTCATGGCAGAGAACATGTTCGACGGCTTCGACCACACCCAGTACAAGGAGGAGGTCGAGGAGCGCTGGGGCAAGAAGGCCTACGCCGACAGCAACCGCTGGTGGCAGCGGATGACGGATGCCGAGCGCGCCGACTGGCAGCGCCGCGTGTCCGACCTCGGACGCGACTGGATCGCGGCCGCCGAGAGCGGTGTCGATCCGGCATCCGACGAAGCCCAGACCATCGCCCGTCGCCACGTCGAGTGGCTCACGGGCATCCCGGGCACGCCCGCGGCCCTTCGACAGGCTCAGGGACCCAGTTCAACGGTCAAGGGCTACGTGATCGGACTCGGCGAGATGTACGTGGCAGATCCGCGCTTCGGCGCGAACTACGCGACGTCCGCCGGCGGCACGCACGGTGCGGAGTTCGTCCGCGACGCGCTCCGCGTGTACGCGGAGGCGAACCTGTAGGCGTTTCGTCTCGTCGCTTCGTGGTTCCTGAGCGCCCTTCGTCTCGTCGCTTCGCTCCTCGCTCAGGAACCGCGAAGCGAGACGAAACGTGTGGCTGGAGTAGGGTCGGGGCCATGGCCGGCCGACGGGATCGTACGGAAGCGACAGCGATCGTCGTCGCAACGGCGGCCTATGCCGCGAACTGCGCGCTCGGCACTGCCGTGGCCGCACGGCTCGTCGACACGAGCCGGTTCCGCTGGGTGCATCACCTGCTGTACGTCGTGACCTGCGCGACCACCGCCGTCGCCCTCGTCTGCGCCTGGCGATCGGGCACCGGCCGCCGCGCGGCGATCGCCCTCGCTCCTGCCGCCGTGCCGCTCGCCGTGATCCCCTATGCGGGGACGCGAGGCCGACGGCATCCGCTCATCGCGCTCGCCGCGGCGCCGTTCTACCTCGCGAGCGTCGCCTCATCACTGCTGCCCCTCGACCGGAAGTGACCGCATGGAACTGCTCGACGCCATCCGCCGCCGCAAGACCACGAACGGGCCGTTCCTGCCCGACCCCGTGTCCGAGGAGCATCAGCGCCTTCTGCTCGAGGCCGCCGGCCGTGCGCCGTCTCAGCTGAACAGTCAGCCGTGGCGGTTCGTCGTGATCGAGAATCGGGAGACGATCGAGGCGATCGCGCGCATCTCCGGAGAGAGCATGACCGAGGCGATGTCGAACGGCACCTTCTTCGAACGCTACAAGCCGTACTTCCGATTCAGTCAGGCCGAGATGGACGAGAAGCGCAGCGGGATGCTGTTCGACAAGCTCCCCGCCGCTCTGCGGCCGTTCACCGGCCAGGTGTTCACGAAGCGGGGGCAGAAGCTCATGAACGCCTTCGGTGTGCCGAAGACATTGGGCGAGGAGAACCGTCGGCTCGTCGCCGGCTCACCGTTACTGCTGGGTGTCATGCTCGATCGCAGCGAGTACCGGCCGGGGCAGCTCTCGTCGTTCTACTCCGTGTTCAGCATGGGCGCCGCCATGGAGAACATCTGGCTCACGACGGTCGAGCTCGGCATGGGCATCCAGTTCATCTCGTTCCCGATGGAGGTGCCTGGCCGCTGGGACGAGATCGTGCGGATGCTGCGGGTGCCCGACGACCTCGAGCTCATGGCCGTCTACCGCCTGGGCTACGTGCCGCCCGAGCAGCGTCGGCCCGCGATCGACTGGAAGAGCAGCGAGCGCCGGCTGGTGTCGCAGTACGTGTTCCGCGAGACCTGCGAGACGCCGCAGGACGGGTGGGATGCCGCGCGCCCCTGATTCCCGTCAGTCAGCCGGTGTCCGCGGCACGCGGCGGAGATCGTGCACGGCGGGTCCCTCGAGTCGTCGCCCGTCAGGAGCGAAGCGCGACGCATGCAACGGGCAGTCCCAGGTGCACTCGGCGTCGTTCCAGTCGAGGACACCGCCCAGGTGCGTGCACACGGCATCCACTGCCCGGGTGACCCCGTCGACCGTAGAGATGCCCACAGGGCGAGCGGCCCTGCTCGCCACGACGCCCTCGCCTTCCGCGGGTCGCGGGACGGGTACGGCTCGGCGTTCCGCGTCGGCCCAGCCGGATGCCGCCGCGGCGGCGACCCGCGCGCCCTCGGCCGCGCCTCTCGCCAGGTCGGCCGGCACCGTGAGCCGTGTGCCGATCGCGGTCATCCACGACGAGCGCTCGCGCCGTGGCGTGCCGAGGATCTCGGCGGTGAGCCGCAGCGCTGCGGCCGGGGCGTTCGTGAGACCCCACTTCGCGTAGCCCGTGGCGAAGCGGATCCGGCCGAGGCCGCGGGGCATCGCCCCGACGAAGGGGATGAGGTTGTGCGACTCGTAGTCCTGCGCGGACCAGCGGTGCGTCTCCTCGGCATCCGGGAAGTGCTGGCGGGTCCACGCCACGAGATCGTCGACGGCCGCGGTCTCGCCGTCGGAGCGTCCGACCGCGTGTCCGCCTCCTCCGACGACCAGCTGCGCCGCGTCTGCAGGACCGTCGGCCTGTGCCACGGGGCGGATCGAGCGGGTCGAGCCGTCGACCGAGATGAACGTGCCCTCGGGGACAGGGGATGAGGTGCGGAACGAGACGCAATAGGAGCGCAGGCCGCGGACCTTCATGAAGTACAGCCCGCGGTCGAGGATCGGCGTGCCGGTCGCGAGCACGATGTCGCGAGCGAACAGCGGACCGGCCGTCGTCTCGACGCGCGGCTCGGGGAGGGCGTGCGCGCCTGTCGCGCGCACATGGTCGTGCAGGGTGCCGCCCGCGGCGAGCAGTTTTCGGGCCAGCGCCTGCGTGACCCGCACAGGGTCGATGGTGGCCTGCTCGTCGAGGGCGACCGCGCCGAGGGCGGGGAACGGAACGTCGAGGTCGGCGGATTCGACCATCCGCGCATCGAGCCCCGCCTCGCGCGCCGCTGCGCGCTGGCGACGCAGGACGTCGAGGCCTGCGCTTTCCTGCGCGTAGCTGTGATCGGTGCGTGAGGCGTAGGGGACGCCGACACTGTCTGCGAATCCGAGGAGCCACTGCATGCCGTCGCGGTTCGCGTCGACGTAGGCACGGACGAGCGACGCCGGGTGGTGCCGGCGGATCGCGGCGAGCCGGCTGCCCTGCAGCAGAGAGAGCTTGCCGGTGTTGGCGCCGGTGGCGAGCTCGGCCACGGCGCCCGAATCGATCACCGCCACGTCGAGCCCGGCATCCGCCAGCATCACGGCGGTCGAGAGGCCGGTGAGTCCGGCGCCGACGATCACGACGTCGTGGCGTGCGCCCGGCTCGAACGGAGAGCCGAGGGGGACGGTCGGTCCGAGTTTCCAGAGCGGGGTCATGCGACCAGTCAACCCGTCGAGTGGCCTGCTCGCACCGCCTTGACAGCGCGGCCGGGTGCTGTCAGCACCCGGCCGTCTGCCCACGCGACGACTACAGTGACAGGGTGAATCTCCGCCGCGTGCTCCTCGTCGTCGCAGGCGGCGCCGCGGGAACCGCCGCCAGGCTCGCTCTCGGGTTGCTGCTCGCCGACGCCGGTGTCCTGCCCGTGCTGCTCGCGAACGTCGTCGGGGCCTTCCTGATCGGCATCCTGATGGCGCGGCCGTTCCGCCGGCTCGGGGAGCGGGCGCGCGCCGACCTGCGCGTGCTGCTCGGCACCGGAGCGCTCGGAGGATTCACGACGTACAGCGCGTTCATGACCGGAACCGTGGGGCTGTGGGCGGAAGCTCCGCTCGTCGCTCTCGTGTACGCCGCGGGGTCTCTGGCGCTCGGAATCGGAGCCGCGGCTCTCGGCCTGCACCTCGGGCGTCCACGTGCCGAGCGTGCGCCGAAGGGGGCTGTCTCGTGAGTCCGCTGCTGTTCCTCGGCGCCGCGATCGCCGGGGGCATCGGCGCCGCGCTGCGGTATCTCGCCGACCTGGGCGTCGCGCGGTTCGCGGGTCGACGCTTCCCCTGGGGTATCTTCGCCGTCAACCTCAGCGGATCCTTCGCGCTGGGCCTGGTCTCCACGGCCCTTCCCGAGCAGGCGTTCCTGCTCGGGGCCGGCCTGCTCGGCGGATACACGACCTTCAGTACCGCGATGCTCGACACGGTCGCACTGTGGCGCGACGGCGAGCGCCCGGCATCCGCCTTCAACGCACTCGGCACCCTGCTGCTGGGGCTGCTCGCCGCGGGCACCGGGCTCGCGCTCGGATCCGCTCTCTGAGCCGACGGTTGCGCTCTTCGACGGCAGCGGGTACATTCGTGCTAATCGTTTAACTGCTAATCGATTAACATCGCCTTCCCCCGAGCTTTCACCCGACTAGAAGCACCTGCACCGTCAAAGGAGACATCATGGCTCGCTTTCCCCGCCGCGCCCTCGGCGCCCTCGCCGCAACAGCGGCTGCGGTCCTCGCACTGAGCGCCTGCTCCTCCGCCACCGGAGGAGACTCCGGGTCGGCAGAGGGCGACATCACCCTCAGTTATGCGATCTGGGATGAGAATCAGAAGCCCGCGATGGAGGAGATCGCGAAGGCGTTCCAGAAGGAGCACCCGAACGTCACGATCGACATCCAGGTCACGCCCTACAAGGAGTACTTCACCAAGCTCCAGACCGCGGCGACCGGCGGCTCCGCAGCCGACGTGTTCTGGATGAACGGGCCGAACTTCCAGCTGTACGCGTCCAACGGACAGCTCGCACCCCTCGACGGAGTCGACGAGGCCGACTACCCGCAGGGGCTCATCGACCTCTACACGTACGACGGCAAGCTCTACGGCGCTCCCAAGGACTTCGACACCGTCGCCGTCTGGTACAACAAGGAGCTCTTCGACGCCGCGGGGGTCGCCTACCCGTCCGCAGGCTGGACGTGGGACGACTTCACGGCCGCCGCAGCGAAGCTGACCGACCCGGCGACGGGCCAGTACGGCATCGCGGCCAGCCCGTACGGCCAGGAGAACTACTACAACTCGATCGCCCAGGCGGGCGGCGAGGTCATCTCGGCCGACGGCACGAAGAGCGGATACGGTTCGCCGGAGGCGCTCGAGGGCATCGAGTTGTGGACCGACCTCATCAAGGCAGGATCGTCTCCGACGGCCCAGCAGATGACCGACACCAACCCTGAGGACTTCTTCCTCTCCGGCAAGGTCGCCATGTTCCAGAACGGCTCGTGGGCAGCCAACGCCTACGCCGACAACGCCGACATCGGCGCCAAGGTCGACGTCGCGCCGCTTCCCACGGGCCCCGACGGCAACCAGAGCGTGATCCATGGCGTCGGCAACGTCGCCAACGCCAAGAGCGCACACCTCGAAGAAGCCCAGGCGTTCGCCGCGTTCGCCTCCGGCGAGGAGGCGGCGAAGATCCAGGCAGACACCGGCACCGTGATCCCCGCGTTCAACGGGACCCAGCAGACGTGGGTCGACGCTCTGCCGCAGTACGACGTGCAGGTCTACATCGACGCCCTCGACACCGCTGTTCCCTACCCGGTCTCGAAGAACACCTCGGCGTGGACCAGCATCGAGAGCGAGATCCTCTCGCAGGTCTGGTCGGGCGCGGTGACGCCTGAGGACGGACTGCAGGATCTCGCCGAGAAGATGCAGGCCGCGCTGGACGACGAGCAGAAGAAGTAGAGACCGCCATGAGCGTCGTCGCGCCCCACGCGCGCACGTCGGAGAGGCGGATGCCGGAGGCCCCCAGCCCCGGCATCCGCCGCCGGCGCCGCAACCCCGGTGCTTCCCCCTGGTGGGCCCTGGTCTTCATCGGACCCACCGCACTCGGCATCACGGTCTTCTATCTCTGGCCGACCGTGCGCACCCTCATCATCTCGTTCACGAAGTCGGGTCCGTTCGGCGGGTCCGAGTGGGTGGGAATCGAGAACTACGCCCGACTGGTCCAGGACCCGGAGCTCATCGGGGCGCTGCGCAACACGGCGGTCTACACGGTCATCGCGCTGATCGGCATCCCGCTCGCCGTCGCGATCGCCGCCCTTCTGAACACGACCGGGCTCAAGGGCCGAAGCGCCTACCGGACTCTCTACTTCATCCCGGTCGTCACGATGCCGGCGGCGATCGCGCTCGTCTGGCGGATGATCTACAACGGCGACTACGGCGTGCTGAACGCGGGCCTCGGCGCACTGGGCATCGACGGGCGCAGCTGGCTCACCGACCCCAGCACCGCTCTCGTCGCGATCGCCGTCGTCGGCATCTGGGCCGGTCTCGGCACCAACATCGTGATCTTCCTGGCGGGGCTCCAGGGCATCCCCGACACGATCATGGAGGCCGCCGACCTCGACGGCGCGGGCCCCGTCCGCAAGTTCTTCTCGATCACGATCCCGATGCTGTCTCCGTCGATCTTCTTCGTGAGTGTCATCAGCGTGATCGGCGCGCTGCAGGTGTTCGACCTCATCTACATGATGCTCGGCCGCAGCAACCCCGCGATGCCCAACACCCGCACCGTGGTCTACCTGTTCTACGAAGCGGGCTTCCTCGACAACGACCGCGGCTACGCGGCCGCCGTGGCCTTCCTGCTGCTCGTGATCATCCTTCTCCTCACCGTGGTCCAGTTCCGTCTGCAGAAGAAGTGGGTGCACTATGAGTGACGTGTCGCTCGACACGCGGGCCGTCATCGGTGCGCTTCCCGCACGACCGCGACGCGCAGGCAAGCCGAAGAACCGGGGACTCTGGGTCGTGCACCTCGTCCTGACCGTCGGCGCCGTGTTCATGGTGTTCCCGTTCGTCTGGCAGCTGCTGACCTCGTTCAAGACGCTCTCCGACTCGGTGCAGGTGCCGCCGAGCGTGCTTCCTCGCGAATGGGTCTTCACGAACTTCGCCGAGGTCTTCGAATCGATGCCGTTCGCGCAGATGTTCGCGAACTCCGTGCTGCTGACGGTCGGCCGCACGATCGGACAGGTGGTGCTGTGCACGATGGCCGGTTACGCGTTCGCGCGCATCCCGTTCCCTGGGCGCAACGCGCTGTTCGTGGTGTTCCTGTCCGTGCTCATGGTGCCCTCGCAGCTGTACCTGCTGCCGCAGTACGAGATCATCCAGTCACTCGGCTGGCTGAACTCCCTGCAGGCCCTGATCGTGCCCGGCATCTTCAGCGCCTTCGGCACCTTCCTGATGCGGCAGTTCTTCATGTCGATGCCGGCCGAGCTCGAGGAGGCGGCGCGGATCGACGGAGCGAATCCGTGGCAGACCTTCTGGCGGATCATGGTTCCGCTCGCGAAGCCTGGCATCATCGCTCTCGTGGTGTTCACTGTGCTGTGGTCCTGGAACGACCTGCTCTGGCCGCTGATCGTGACGACGGATCCGGCCAAGATGCCGTTGTCGGTCGGCCTGTCGCAGCTCGTCGGCATCCACGGCACGGACTATCCGGTGCTGATGGCCGGCGCGCTGCTCGCGACCCTGCCGATGCTGGTGACCTTCATGATCTTGCAGCGGCAGTTCATCCAGGGCATCGCGTTCTCGGGATCGAAGGGCTGATCGATGGCGCAGCGCAGAAAGACGGATGCTCGTCGCCCCACTCTCCGTATGGTGGCCGAGCGTGCGGGCGTGTCGACCGCGACGGTCTCGTACGTGTTCTCCGGTCGCGCCGGCTCCGGTGGCTCCGGCGTGGCCGAAGCCACCGCCGCCCGCGTGATCGCAGCTGCCGAGGAGCTGAACTACCGGCCGAACACGGCAGCGCGGGCGATCCGCACCGGCCGCAGCGGCATGGTGCAGCTCTCGCTGCACATGCTCAGCGACCCGTGGTCGCTGGCGGTGGCGGATGCCGTGAACGCCGAGGCGAACAAGCACGGGCTCACGACGCTGATCCTCGCCGACGGTGACTGGCACGCGGCGCTCGATCGCGTGGAGAGCGATGTCGCGTACCTCGACGGCGCCGGGCTCGACGAGGTCGCGAAGGAGAAGCTGCGCGACCTCGTGCGTCGCGGACAGCGTCTCGTCGTGTTCTCGGAGCACCTCGAGCCCGAGGGCTTCGACGTCGTGCGCTCAGACGCCATTCCCGGCTGCGAGCTCGCGATGGACCATCTGCTGGAGCGCCGCACGAGGATCGGATGCCTCGCGGCCGAAGCCGCCGTGCGGCTCGCTCCGACGCAGGTCACCCGCTACACGCCCTACGTCGAGAAGATGGCCGCCGCGGGGATCGACGTCGACCCGGCGTGGACCGAGACCTATGCCGAGACGCAGGCCAGCGCGTTCGCCGCCGCGGTGCGGCTGCTGTCGGGTGAGACCCGGCCGGACGCGATCTACGCCACGACCGACTTCGCCGCGATCGCCGCCATCAACGCCGCGCACATGCTGGGTCTGCGGGTGCCGCACGACGTCGCCGTGGTCGGCGTCGGCAACACCCCGGATGCGCAGCTGATCGCGCCGACGCTCACCACCGTCGGTCCGACCGACTTCTACGAGCGGCAGGCCCGCATCATCATCGACCGTGCGCTGGGAGCAGACGATTCTCCGGGTCGCCTGCACGAGTTCGCCTGGTCGCTCTTCCCCGGCGCGTCGACCGATCTCGACGCCCCGGCATCCCGCTGACGGCTCCGCCGTCCCGCACTCGACACTCCCAGAAGGACCATCGTGGATCTCCGTATCGGCATCATCGGCTTCGGCGCGCGCGCCACCCTCCGCGAGGAGGTGCAGCGCCCCGGCAAGGGGTCGCGCATCACCGCGATCTGCGATCCGTCCGAGCGCGCCCGAGAGGATGCGCGGCGCCTCGTGCCCGACGCCCTCGTCACAGACTCGCTCGACGAACTGCTCGCCTCCGGCGTCGACGCCGTGATGGTGCTCACCCCCGACGACACGCACGCCGCGCTCAGCATCCGCGCCCTCGAGGCGGGTGTGGCCGTCTTCTGCGAGAAGCCGCTCGCGATCGATCTCGCCGACGCCGACGCCATGCTCGAGACCGCCCGTCGCACCGGCAGCCGTCTCTACATCGGTCACAACATGCGGCACATGCCGGTGATCACCCTGATGCGCCGGCTGATCCTGGACGGGCGGATCGGCGACGTCAAGGCTGTCTGGGTGCGGCACTTCGTCGGCCACGGCGGCGACTACTACTTCAAGGACTGGCACGCCGACCGCCGCCGCACGACCGGGCTCCTGCTGCAGAAGGGCGCGCACGACATCGACATCATCCACTGGCTCGCCGGCGCGTACACCGAGCGGGTCGCCGCGATGGGGGAGCTCAGCGTGTACGGCGACATCTCGGATCGGCGCGATCGCGCCGGCGAGCGGATGCCGGACTGGTTCAGCGTCGACAACTGGCCGCCGACGTCACTCACCGGTCTCAACCCGGTGATCGACGTCGAGGACATCTCGATGGTGAACATGCGGCTCTCCGGCGGCATCATGGCCTCGTATCAGCAGTGCCATTTCGCGCCCGACTACTGGCGCAACTACACCGTGATCGGCACCGAGGGGCGCATCGAGAACTTCGGCGACACTGCCGGCAGCGAGGTCAAGCTGTGGAACCGCCGCCACCGGGGCGCGGCGGAGGCCGACGAGACGTTCATCGTGCCCGAGGCGGCGGATGCCGGCCATGACGGCGCCGACGGGCTGCTGGTCGCCGAGTTCCTGCGCTTCGTGCGCGACGGCGGACTCACGGAGACGTCGCCGGTGGCCGCCCGTGAGGCGGTGGCCGCCGGCATCCTCGCCACCGAGTCGCTGCGCGGCGACGGATCGGCCATCGAGGTCCCCGCGCTCGACCCCGCGCTCGTCGCGTACTTCGAGCGCGGGCAGGTCGCGTAGCTGTCGTCAGGACGCGTCGATCAGCACCCGGCGGCCGACCGCGGTGTCTGTGAGGCGCCAGTCGGTCTCCTTCACGGTGTGGAAGAGGTCGACGAACGACGCTCCCGAGTCGCGAGCGCGCTCGATCAGCATGCGCGACCAGCCCTCCTGAGTGATCCAGTCGTCTGCGGTCGCCTCGTAGGGCGGGTTCTCGGGCCACTGGAACACCCACGATCCCCAGGCGTCGTAGCCGGGGCCGCCCGGCTGGAAGTCGGCCGGGTCGTCGGGAGCGGATGCCGTCTCGGCGAAGCCCCACGGCTTCGAGCCCGCCAGTGCCTTGAGGCGGGGGACGGGACCGTTCGGATCGGTGAATCCGAACACATCGTCGGGGCTCTGCCAGCCGGCCGACCCCGGGCGCACGTACCCCCAGTTGAAACCGTCGAGCGCGAGGGCGTCGACGTAAGCCGAGCCGGGGAAGTACGCCTCGAACGGATAGGGGCCGGCGCCGTAGTTCAGCGGGTTCCACAGGAACACCACCTTCGGGGCGACGGCCTGCTTGAGCGCGTAAACGTGCCGCCACATGGCGATGTACTCGGCCGGTGTGTTGCCGCCCGCTGCTGTGCTGCTCGACCACGGTCGGGTGGCGTCGTCCATCTCGGGAGCGAAGCGGACGATGATCTCGGCATCCGCGGTGCGGGCGGCGGCCTGGGTGAGCCAGGAGGTCAGATAGGCGTCGTACTCGCCGGCGGCGATCCGCCGCGGCGCGAACTCCGGCTGCTGGTCGGCCGGCCGGTTCCAGTCCCACGGCTCCCAGGCGATCAGCAGGGCTGAGTGGCGGGTCTTCGCCGCATCTGCGTATGCCTGGGGGAAGCCGGGGGACTGCACGAAGTCGACGTACGTGGAGAGCATCCCGTTGGTGCGGCCGAATGCGGCCTCCTCCGCGGCCATCGTGGTCAGATCGTGCGATGCCCAGCCGAGGATCATCGTGCGGTCGGCGTCCAGGATGCTGGCCGTCGGCGGTGCGGTCGGGGTGGGGGTCGGCGCCGGGGTCGAGGTGGGCGACGGCGACGGCTTCGGCTTGGGGGCCGCGACGGCGGAGCCGGGTACCGAGATCAGCACGGCGGCGACCGAGAGGCCGACGGCGATCAGGGCATGCGTGAGACGTGGTCGGGCAACCATGGGGGAACCTCCGGAGAGCCGCGGCTTCAGGGGAGTCGGCTGCGGCTGATCAATTCTCGGAGCTGAGGCGGGTCGCGCGGTAGAGACCATCGGCCAGACTTTCGCGCCCCACGGCTTGTGAGACGGGGCGTGGGCGCATCCGGCCAACTTCCAGGCAGCCGGAGCTTAAAATGTACAAAAGTACATGTACTGCGCGTACAGGGGGTGGGATGAGCGAATCGCAGCGTCGAAAGCGCGACCCCGAGGCGCGTCGGCGGGAGATCATCACCGCGGCGGCGGAGCTGATCGTGGAGATCGGCGTCGATGCCGTCACACATCGCAAGGTGGCCTCCCGTGCCGGGGTGCCGCTCGGAGCGACCACCCAGTACTTCGCCACGCTCGACGACCTCCGCGAGGCCGCCGTGCGCGAGCTCGCCGATGAGGTCGACAGCCGCATCGAGGCCACACGCCAGGCCGTCCTCGCCGACGGCGTCACACCTGCCGGCTTGGCTCGGCTGATTCACGAAGGCCTGTCGGACGCCCACGCCGTGCAGGCCGATCGCGCCGTGGTCACCGCCGCCGTCCACGATCCGCGCGTGCGCGAACTCGCACGGCACTGGTCCGACGAGGTGGTCGGATTCATCGCGCCCGTTCACGGTCTGGACCGAGCCAGGGCAGCTGCCGTCTTCATCGACGGCGTACTCTGGCACGCCCAGATCCACGATGAACCGCTCGACGAGGCGCTCATCCGCGACGCCCTCGCCGGAATCCTCACCCCTGCCGCATCCGCCTAAACGAGAGAACCGCCTTGTCGAAACTCGCCGTCCTGAGCCTGAAGAACCGCGCGCTCATCGCGCTGATCACGATCGTCGCCGCGGTGTTCGGCGGCCTCGCCCTGACGAACCTCAAGCAGGAGCTCATCCCCTCGCTCGAGCTGCCGAACCTCATGGTCATGACGACCTACCCCGGCGCATCGCCCGAGGTCGTCGAGAACGACGTCTCCACCCCGATCGAATCGGCGATCCAGGGCGTGCCGGGGCTCGAAGGGACGACGGCCACCAGCACGACGAACGCCTCGATCGTGCAGGCGACGTTCACCTACGGCACGAACCTCGCCACCGCAGAGCAGAAGATCCAACAGGCGATCAACCGCATCTCGTCGACGCTGCCCGATGATGTGACCCCGCAGGTGCTGTCGGTGTCGATCGACGACTTCCCGGTGATCCAGGTCGCGGTCACCGGCTTCGATGACGCCGACAACGCCCAGGCCGAGCTGCAGAGCGTCGCGATCCCGAAGCTCGAAGACGTCGACGGGGTCAACGCCGCACAGATCGTCGGCGGCGTCGGCCAGCGGATCACGATCACCCCGGATGCTCTCAAGCTCGCCGCTGCGGGTGAGAGCACGCAGGCGATCAGCTCTGCTCTGCAGCAGAACGGCACGTTGTTCCCGGGCGGTGACATCACCGAGAACGGCCAGACCCTGACGGTGCAGACCGGCGCGAAGATCACCTCGGTCGACGAGATCGCCGCGCTCCCGCTCGTGGGCACCGACAAGACCATCGGCGAGGTCGCGACCGTGGCACAGGAGACCGATCCGGTGACCTCCATCTCCCGCGTGGACGGCAAGGACGCCCTGTCGATCTCGATCACCAAGCTGCCCGCGGCCAACACGGTCGAGGTGTCGCACGGCGTGATCGCCGCTCTCGACGACATCAAGGAGGCGTTCCCCGACGCGAAGTTCACGATCGTGTTCGACCAGGCGCCGTTCATCGTCCAGTCGATCGACACGCTCGCGACCGAAGGCCTTCTCGGACTCGTGTTCGCCGTGATCGTCATCCTCGTCTTCCTGCTCTCGATCCGTTCGACCCTCGTCACGGCGATCTCGATCCCCACCAGCGTGCTGATCACCTTCATCGGCCTGCAGGCGTTCGGCTACTCGCTCAACATCCTGACGCTCGGCGCCCTGACGATCGCGATCGGGCGCGTGGTCGACGACTCGATCGTCGTGATCGAGAACATCAAACGCCACTACGTCGGGGACGCGGACAAGGGCGAGGCGATCCGCCTCGCCGTGCGCGAGGTCGCGGCCGCCGTCACCGCATCGACCATCACCACGGTCGCGGTGTTCCTTCCGATCGTCTTCGTCGGCGACATGGTCGGCGAGCTGTTCCGACCCTTCGCGATGACGGTGACGATCGCGATGGTCGCCTCCCTGCTCGTCGCCCTCACGATCGTGCCCGTGCTGGCGTACTGGTTCCTCCGCCCGGGCAAGCCGCTGCTCGACGATCACGGCGTGCAGATCGACCCCGAGCATCCTGACGCTCCGCCCACCCGGCTGCAGAGCGCCTATCGGCCGATCCTCGGCTGGACCCTCAAGCACTCCGGCATCACGGTGATCATCGCGGTCGTCGTGCTCGGCGCGACGCTGGCCGCCGCTCCCCTGATGAAGGTGAACTTCCTCAGCGACTCGGGCCAGAACACGATGACGGTCACGCAGGACCTCGGCCCGACCGCGAGCTTGCAGACCAAGTCGGACGCCGCGGTGAAGGTCGAGAAGGCTCTCCTCGACATCGACGGCATCACCCACGTGCAGGCCTCGATCGGCTCGAGCGGATCGGCGCTGCGCGACGCGTTCTCGGGAGGCGCCGGCGTGACGTACTCGGTGCTCACCGACGGCGACGCCGACCAGGAGAAGCTGCGCACCGACGTGCAGTCGGCGATCGACGGGCTGAAGGACGTCGGAGACGTGGCGGTCGCGGCATCCGCAGGTCTCGGCTCGAGCGACATCGAGGTGTCGGTGACGGCCTCGAACTCCGGTGATCTCGAGAAGGCGACCGCCGCGGTGGTCGCCGAGCTCGACGGCCGTGACGGCATCGGGCAGGTCACCGACAACCTCGCGGCCTCACTGCCCTACCTCGCCGTCGTGGTCGACCGGCAGGCCGCGGCCGACCGCGGGCTCTCCGAGGTCGCCGTGGGCTCGATCGTGTCGAACACCATGCGCCCGCAGCAGGCCGGATCGGTCGAGATCGACGACACCGCGCTGACGGTGTACATCGCGGCGCCCGAGCCGCCCACGACCGCGCAGGCGCTGAAGGAGCTCGCGATCCCGACTCCGCTTGGCATCGTGCAGCTGCAGGACATCGCGACCGTCGAGGAGCGCAACGGGCCCACCTCGATCACCACCGAGAAGGGCAAGCGCACCGCCACGGTGACGGTGCCGCCGGCATCCGACAACCTCGCCGTCGCCACCGCGTCGGTGTCAGCGGCGCTCGCCGCGGCCGACCTGCCGGACGGCGCCTCGGCCGAGGTCGGCGGCGTCGCGACGCAGCAGGCCGATTCGTTCTCGCAGCTCGGACTCGCGATGCTCGCAGCCATCCTCATCGTGTACGTGGTGATGGTCGCGACGTTCAAGTCGCTGCGTCAGCCGCTGCTGCTGCTCGTGTCGGTGCCGTTCGCGGCCACCGGTGCGATCCTGCTGCAGATCGTCACGGGAGTCCCGCTCGGCGTGGCCTCGCTGATCGGCGTGCTGATGCTCATCGGCATCGTGGTCACGAACGCGATCGTGCTCATCGACCTGGTCAACCAGTACCGCGAGAAGGGGCTGTCGACTGCCGAGGCCGTGATGGCGGGTGGCGAGAAGCGTCTGCGCCCGATCCTCATGACGGCACTGGCGACGATCTTCGCGTTGATCCCGATGGCGCTCGGCATCACCGGGCACGGCGGCTTCATCTCGCAGCCGCTCGCGATCGTCGTGATCGGCGGGCTCGTGTCGTCGACCGTGTTGACGCTCATCGTGCTGCCGACGCTGTACAACCTCGTCGAGGGCGCCAGGGAGCGCCGGAAGGCCCGCAGGGAGGGAACGGCTGCTCCGGTCGTTGAGCGAGCGCAGTCCTCCTCGGTCGTTGAGCGAGCGCAGCCCTCCTCGGTCGTTGAGCGAGCGCAGCGAGACGAAACGCCCGAAACGGATGCGGGCGCGGACTCTGCCGCTTCCCGAAGCGAATCCGGACTCCCGCACGCCCCGCAGCTCACTCGGCGCCAGCTGCGCGAGCACCCGAACGCCGAGTAGCCGGCGTTCCGGCATCCTCGTTCCGGTCGCGATTCGTGCCGTTCAGTTCGTGAGCTGATGGCACGAATCGCGACCGGAGCCTGCGCGCCCTCGCTGGGGCGGCACGAATCGCGACCGGTTCAGGCGAGTTCGACACCCCAGCGAAGCGTCCAGGTCTCGCCGGGAGCGAGTCGGCGGATGCCGAGGCCGCTGTTCAGGGCGTCGGCGGGCGCGGTCATCGGCTCGATCGCGATGGCGAGCTCGTGGCCCGGGTAGTTGGTCGTCGTGTACACCTGCACGTAGTCGAAGCTCTCGTCCTGCCAGAGCGTCACGCGTCGGCCGTCCGGCGCGGTCAGCGAGTGCCGCACCCGGCCGTCGCCGTCGCGGTCCAGGTCGGTGAAGCCGGTGTCGAGCGTGACGTCGCCCACGCGCACACCCTCGCGCAGCGCGGGGTCTGCCGGGCGCGTTCCCGTCGGCAGCATCCGCTCGTCCGTGTCGATCGCCGTCCTCACCGCGACGCGGAGCACCAGCTCGTGCGGGTCGACGTCGCCGATCGTCACGAAGGGGTGCGTGCCGAGCGCGACCGGCGCCGCCTCCGTGGAGCGGTTCGTGAGCGTGTGCGTCACCTCGACACCTGACGCCGTGAGCGTGTAGGTGACAGCGGTGTCGATCAGGTACGGGTATCCCGTCTGCGGGACGACCGCGGCGCGCAATATGGCGGCGGCGTCCGTCTGCTCGATCTCGTAGGCGGCGAACCGGAGCAGCCCGTGGCTGGCATTGCCGAACTTCGGCTCGGTGATGGCCAGCTGTCGCTGCGCACCGTCGTCGTTCCAGAGGCCGTCGCGCACGCGGTTCGGCCAGGGGACGAGGACGACGCCCGAGCAGGAGGGCGTCGGCGCCTCGAGCGGATAGGGCGAGATCAGGTCGACATCGCCGATGCGCAGCGAGCGGAGCGACGCGCCCACCTGGGCGATCTGGGCCGTGACGTCGCCGCGTCGGAGATGGACCTGGGTGCCGGTGGGGGTTTCGGTGCTCACCCCGCAATCGTACGGCGCTGGTCGTGTCCACAACTCAGGAGAATCACGCGGGCGGCGCGCTGGCGAAGCGATTCGAAGCCGGATGCCGGGCGAACTTCCTGAGTCGTGAACGGTGCTCGCCCGGCACTCTCCCAGCCGAAGCCGGTAGACTCGTTCGGTCGGCTTCGGACACCCGCGCATGTCGCGGACGTTTTTGTGCAAGAAGTGTGAGTCCAGGGGCCGATGGTGAGCGTCGATCGACGCTAATCAACCATCACATGAATGGCCCCGGCCGCAGACAGTCCGGACCCGCGCTCAGCGCAGGGTGCTCGCGCGTGCGCGCAGCGCTGTTCTCGTGCGAGAACTCAGAAGGACACCCCCATGCCCAAGAACAAGAAGCCCCGCGGCGGGCGTCCCGCCGCCAACTTCGAGCCGCGCTACGGCGCCAAGAAGACGTCTTTCCACGACCGTCACGCCGGCGCCCGCGATGGCGCCCGTCCCGAGCGCGGTGCCTTCCGCGCCGATGAGGGCGAACGCCGCAGCGCGCCTGCCGCCGGCGGCTTCGACCGTCGCCCGGGCAGCCGAAGCGCCGGTCACCGCGGCTACCGTCCGGCCGAGGCCGAGTCGGGTGCCCCCAAGCAGCGCTGGAGCGCGCAGGAGCGCGCAGGCCGCGACGAGGCGCGCAGCATCCGCAACCGTGCCGAGTCCGGTCGCCGTGAGGCGCCGCATCATCGCGACGAGCGTCCTCGCTTCGACGAGCGCTCTGAGCGCCCCCGCTATAACGACCGCCCGACCACGGGCCGCCGCTTCGACGAGCGCTCGCGCCCGTCCGCCGGTTCAGGAGCTCCGTACCGCGGCGCAGAACGCCCTCGTTTCGAGCGCGACGGTCAGCGTCCGACCGGTCCCGGCGCCTACCGCGACGACCGCGGCGGCCAGCGTCCGCAGCGTGACGACCGCGGTTTCGGGGATCGTTCCAACCGTGCGGGCGACCGCACCGAGCGCCCCCGGTTCAACGATCGCGGCGCCGAGCGTCCTCGCTTCAACCGTGACGACCGTCCGCAGCGTGACGACCGTGGTTTCGGCGATCGCGCCAACCGTGCGGGCGACCGCACCGAGCGCCCCCGGTTCGCCGACCGCGGCGCCGAGCGTCCCCGCTTCGATCGTGACGAGCGTCCGCGCCGTGATGACCGCAGCGAGCGCCCGCAGCGCAACGACCGCAGCGCAGCCGAGCGCCCCGAGCGCTCCTATGACGCCGATCGTGCGCGCCGCGCGTTCGACCGCGACCGCGCGCAGCGCTCGATCGAAGGCGGCCGCGACGAGCGTTCGCGTCCCTCGACCGGTGGTGCGTACCGCACCGACCGCCCCCGTCGTGACGACCGCACGGCTCGCGACACCCGTCCGAGCCGCAACGACTGGAACGCGAAGCCCAAGGCCGCGTTCGAGCCGACCGACGACGTCGTGCACGAGCGCCTCGAGGCCAAGTCCGTGGCGGCCGTCGAGGTCGACGGTGTGAGCTTCGGCGATCTGGGCCTCGGGTCCAACATCGTCGAGACCCTGGCGAACATGGGCGCCGCGTCGCCGTTCGCGATCCAGGCGGCCAGCATCCCCGCCGTGCTCGCAGGTCGCGACGTCCTCGCCCGTGGCCGCACCGGCTCCGGCAAGACGATCGCCTTCGGCGCACCGCTCGTCGAGAACGTGCTGAAGTCGCAGGCCGGCAAGCGTCGCGAGTTCGGTCGCTCTCCGCGGGCGATCATCCTCGCCCCGACCCGCGAGCTCGCGCTGCAGATCGACCGCACGATCCAGCCCATCGCCCGCAGCGTGGGCCTGTTCACCACCCAGATCTACGGCGGCGTGCCGCAGGGTCGTCAGGTGGGCGCGCTCAAGAAGGGCGTCGACATCGTGATCGGCACCCCGGGCCGCGTCGAGGACCTCATCAACCAGGGCAAGCTCGACCTCTCGGACTGCCGCATCGCGGTGCTCGACGAGGCCGACCACATGTGCGAGCTCGGCTTCGTCGAGCCCGTGCAGCGGATTCTGCGTCACACCGCCGACGGCAGCCAGAAGCTCCTCTTCTCGGCGACGCTCGACCGTGAGGTCGCGGCTCTCGTCGACGAGTTCCTCGTCGATCCCGCTGTCTACGAGGTCGCCGGTGAGGACCAGGAGTCCAGCACGATCGAGCACCGCGTGCTCGTGATCGAGCACCGCGACAAGGCCGACATCCTCACGTCGCTCGTGGATCGCCAGGGCAAGACCCTCGTCTTCGCGCGCACCCGGGCCTACGCCGACATGCTCGCCGAGCAGTTCGACGATGCAGGCATCCCGGCGGTCTCGCTGCATGGCGACCTCAACCAGGCCAAGCGCACGCGCAACCTCGAGCGTCTGACGTCTGGCCGGGTGAACGTGCTCGTCGCGACGGATGTCGCCGCCCGCGGCATCCACGTCGACGACATCGATCTGGTCGTCCAGGCCGATGCGCCCGACGAGTACAAGACGTACCTGCACCGCTCGGGCCGCACCGGCCGCGCCGGTCGCTCGGGCCGCGTCGTCACGCTCATCACGCG